>Ga0310691_10002428_pt1 | contig 24869 bp, 18 predicted proteins | sample 176DNAGHGlowgp2_FD_203887 | JGI IMG/M metagenome (GOLD analysis project Ga0310691, IMG submission 203887) | Sheep rumen microbial communities from Palmerston North, Manawatu-Wanganui, New Zealand - 1766 DNA GHGlow gp2 (v2) (version 2) | ecosystem: Host-associated > Mammals > Digestive system >...
AATAATCCAACATCTATAAAGTCGGGATAAGGATTCGTGCTATAAGAACTTATCGCAATATAGGTTTCTGTTGGAGTGGCTTCTGCTCCCATATGTATTATCACCTGCTGCAACTTAATATTCGAAATCCTGCCGTCGGCGTAGTAGTAGCGCATCTCACCGTCACTGGTGAATACGCCTTCGTCGCCGAGAAAGAAACCACCTATAGGCATGTTGAATTCCGAGTCAGTCCAACGTACAATACCTATTGCATCCCGATACCACGGGTCGAGCATATTCTCCCCGCTCGGGTCCACCCACTGCAACGGATTGTTCAGACAGTAGGAATACCGGTTGTAGCTCTGTGTGAACTCCGGGGCCTGCACGAAGTTGTCGGGGGAGAAGAAGCGGGCTATCACAGGATCGTACAAGCGGCCGTTCATGTTGATGATTTTCATGTCGGCATAGTGCTCGTGGCCGGTGAAACCCCGGGAAAAACGGATAGTTCCTGCCAAAAAGCCAGACAACGTGGTACTATCGAAGGTGCGCCAGTCGGTGTCGGTCTTCACGTTGCCCCACGGGTCGAAATGGAGATTGCGAATCACCTGTTTGTTGGCATTGGTGATGTGCGTGTAGCTGCCCAAGCGGTCGGGGTGTACGTAGTACATGCTGTCCACACCGTTGCGGCGCACGCAGATGGCGGCGAGGGCGTTTTTCTCCGCGTATCGCACGTATCTGCGCGTATATTTTGTCAATCTATGTGTTTGGTTCGAGAACATTTTTCTTTGACAGAGCAAAAGTACAAAATAATCACATTAATGGGCAAGATTCAGTAATAATTTTGCATTGTTTTTGGGATTTGATTATTGATTGCGGACGTTGTAGGGGCGAATGATTATTCGCCCCTACACATCCCGCAATCCGTTATTTCCTCACAATTTTCTGGTGGTATTCCTTGCCATCCGCATCTGTCACCCGCAAGACATACACGCCGGCGGGGATGTCGCGCATGTTCACCGTTGCGGACGCGCCTGTTGCGGACGCGATGAATCGCGTCCCTACGACACGCCCTTGCAGGTCATACAACGCAACATTGGCAATCCCCGCGCCGCCGTACAATTCAACGAACAGGACATCATCGGTAGGATTGGGATAGACGGACAATGTCGCATCATTGTCGGTATCCATGGCGGTGCGGTGCGCACGTGTGCCTGCGGTGTCGCCATCCTGTAGGGACGTATCGAATACGCCTGCGTCATCCCATTCGTCCTCGTAACATATTCCGTAGAAGAAACACAACAACCCCTTCGCCATCACCGAGGCGCGTCCAGTGTTGCGTTCCGCGATGGTCTGCAATTGCGCGATTTGTGCCGGCGTCAGAGCGTACCAGTTGATCCGTAGAGGCAGCGCCACCGGCGCGCCTCCTCCTGTTTCCAACGATGAATTTTGCCCGTCCTGTTGAGACGCGCCGTTGGCGCTGTCTGTACCGCCAATATTATCCCGCAACGCCACCTTCATCGCATGGAATTCCGCATAGTTGGACAATTCCGCGTCCTCGGCATCGGCCGAGAACGGTTCGGAATACCCCAGCATGAACCGCGTCTCCGTCAGCGAATACGGGTCGCCGATAGGCTGCGCGGCCGCGTGCCACTGCTCCAGTTCGTCAAGGTCCAAGACAGTGTCGGACATCAGGGCGCGCACGGCGGCGTAATACGTCTCCGACAGGGATTGGCACACGGTCTGCAGGGACGAATAATCATTCGCCCCTGCGAGGCCGTCATCATCTGTCCCCGCCAAGGCGGAGGTGTAGGCGGACACCTGTGAGGCGAACTAGGTTACAGGGCCAGGGTCGGGTATCGCCCCGTTGCACAGAGTGGGAACGCAGTTATTGACGCAGTTGACCGTTGTCGGATTCAAACCCGTATGAAGGGCAGGATTGAGATTCGCACCCCATTTATAGTAATAATAATTGACGACGAACAGGCCTGGATTGTAGAAGTTTTTGACAGTGTTTGACGTGTTGTGGAACTCATTGTCCGCTCCCTTTGTCGGAGTTCCCTGACAGTAACAGACCGTCGCACCTGATGTCAGATAGATGTCATATTTGTCCCCATTGAAATAGTTGCAGGTCATCTGAAGACCGGTTCCAAACTTTTGATGTCCATTTTGTCCTGACACTGATATACCGCGTGTCAAATTAATAAATTCGTTACGATATAGGCTGTTGTCGGAGATGCCGGAATTGGACACCGCTATGCCAATACTGTTTTCAATAAGATTCGGTCCGCCGGGATAGGTTGTCCTCTCAAAGAGGTTTTCCTCCACCGTGTAGCCCGAGCAGCCGTCCAATACAAGTCCCGTGTTCCCGAAAGTATGGGAGGGCTGCTGGTCCAAATTGAACCGGCAGCGGGTCACCGTGGCGAACTGGTTGCCGTTAATCCTGACCCCGGCTCCGTTGTTGCTGAAACGAACCTCGTCCGTTCTCACGGCGTATGGATTACCCGATGTGTTGACCTCTACCGCAGTGGTAAAGCCCGAGAAAAAGCTGTAGGTGGCATCCGTTTCCGGACATTCACATACGGGGGTGGGTTGTGGCGGACAGTAAGTGTTGACGGAGAGTCCCGCATCCTCCGCATAGATGCCTCTGCCGTTCCCATACGGGTTGTTGGTGGAATTGCTGAAGGAGCAGTCCTCGAATGTCACCCCCTTCACATCCCACAGCCTCACGTGTTCGGCAAAGGCGGTGTTGTTGGCGGCAAAGAGGTTGCTGTTGTCTATGGTGAAGGTACAACGGGAAAATATTGAGTTGTAATCGGCAACGCCTCCCGACGGTGCGGTATAGGCATACGAATTGATCACCACTGACCGACGGTTGTTCTTGAAGGTGGCATGGGTGGCGGAGATGATGCCGCCGGCGGTGGCGAAGGTGACCGTATCCTCACACAATCCCATGCGGATGGCACACATCGCATTCTCTATTCGTGCCCCGTTGCGCAGCTCTATCGTACCCTGGTATTGGGCCAGCTGCTGTTTGGTGCGGTCGCCCACCACCTCGATGCCCTGCCACATCTCGTTGGGACAGGCGGAAGTGAGCGTACCGCCATCCACGACAAGTTTGCCGCCGGGACGGACGATGAGGCGGGCCAAATCACCCATCTTGGCGGTGTCGTAAAGAATCAACATGCCTCCCGAATCTACCTCCACGGTGCCTTTCAGTTCCACTTTCGCCCCTGGCTGTACCGTGACAGCACATCCGTCATGTATTTCCACATGGGCATTCTTGGACAACTCGTATCGACTGCCGTTCTCAAAAACAAGGCTGCTGTTTTCCGTGAGGATGAGCGCTGAAGCGGAATCCTGCCGGAAGAAGGAGCCGTTCTCGCAAGTCCAGCGGGTTCTTCCTGCGAACAGTCCCGTCTCTAGGTCGCGCCTGGGTTGGGCCACTGTCCTGTTCTGCGCCAAGGTGATGGTGTTGCCCGCCGTGAGAATAGCGGTCTCTTTCAGCGCGATCTTCCCCGTCCAGCGGGTGTCGTTGGTGATATTGTAGTCATCCCAACGGACATTCACCAAAATATTGCCTGTGCCTTGGATGGGGGTCATCTCAATGCTTAAACCTGTGAGATAGGTGGTCTGCACGTTCTTTTCAGTAACATTACCCACAATATACCGTGTTGCATAAGGAACAGTCGTCAGTTCTTTGCTATGGTATGTCTTGGCATTACAAGTGCTCGGGTTCGTACCCATGTTGATTTTTGTGTGAGTGCTGAAAGCATCAAGGGTGTCTCCTAACTGTGGCAGACTGTTGTCCTGTACAGTGCCTATGTATTTTCTCCATGTTTCAAACTCTCTTGAAAGATACAATAAGGTGTCCGTTTCCTCTGGGAAGAGAGGCATTTCCTGATCCTGGTTGCCGCAGAAAGGATTGTTCTCACCCCGTATGACAGCATTGCGTTGTTCATCCCAGCTAACACAGTAAACGTAGTGCGATTCCTCATGCAATTCATAGTCGTAATAACCTTCGGCAGGTATGATTTTTAGATTGTCACAGTGTTTCCAATCCCAAACTTGGTTATATGTCCCTTCAAGAGTGTCCCTTCCTATCTGGTAATAGGCATATATGCCAGCAGCTCCGGCCGGACGGCAGGTCGCTATGTTAGAATATTTCAGAAAGTCCAGCTTGTTATTACTTCCCACTTGGTGGTTTTCCAACCAGATATACTGGTTAGAGGAGTTTTCGCTATCCTTGTAGGGCAGTTTTATACGCACTACATCACCGTATGTGATGAAGTCGCGCAAGATGAAATTTCGGTTGCCGGACTCCTTTGAGATGTCGGATACCACTGAGTGGCTGTTGGAGATGTCACGGGCGGATATATAATCAATGGACTGCGGGTGCTTCCAGTGCATGCGCCACCGTTCATAACCGTTGCAACAGACCAGTCCCGAACCGCCAGCTCCCATAAGTCCGTAGCCGAACTGAATGTTCAGAAATGGCAATGTGCAGCCGGTTTCTCGATGATTCCCGCCGGAAGTGTGGAAACTATTGCCCCCGAACAGATTGTGGGATATTTCGTGGATAACTATACCTGTAGGGTTGGTATAAAAATTCTTGTCCCCCACGCATTGGCAAGTGCCCGCCTTTGTATTATAAAAATTCCCCTCTATGATTATTGATTGAGAAGGAGGGCTTCCATAGCCACTTCCAGGATTAATGTCCGCGTATGGCCTTTTAATGTTTCTGATCAAAAGGTTCATGAAATCTATCATCCCGTCATGATTAAAATCATAATCTGAAAGTTTATCATGTCCGTATATGGTTTGCAAACCATTTATGTTAATCAAGTTAATGGCCACTCTTCCTATCCCAAAAGCATTAAATGAGTTGTTGTTTGCAGCAAGGACGGTGCTTTCGCGTAAGTTCACCACCACAAAATCACCGATTATCCGTAAACTGTCAAACGACGATTCCCCGTAAATTCGGGTGCAGGTGCCATGTAACTGCCCGGGAACGTATGCCGTGTCCATCCAGTCCAGCAAATATTTGGGAATAGCGGTATTGTTTACCCCTTCTAATGCCGGATCTGATACAGGAGCCCAGTAAGTGGTATCACGAAAAAAGTCATTGTATTCGTGATGTACATCATAAATGATGTTCACGAAAATGTTAAGACAACCGACTTTGGCATGCGGGGAAATGCCATTCCCTTCCCAGCTATGCCTTTGGCTTTGGCCAAAAACAAATAATGGGATTAAAAAATGTAATATAAATATGACTTTTTTCATTGTTTTACGATTTTTTTGGTGATTTTACGGTTTTGCTGATCCATGAAAGTGAGCATGTAAACACCTGGTGGGAGGTTGCCGATGTTCAAAACCTCTGTCGGGCTTGTGACGGTGGTTTGGAAGCAGACTCTCCCGAAAATATCGCGGACAAAAACCCTACCGTGTATCTCTTCTTCAGTAAAAAAAGACAAGACTACTTGTTGGTCTGATGGGTTAGGATAGACAGTTAGAAAAACATCGGGGTAGTCTGGAACGGAAACCACGTTCTGCCAACAACCCACATCAGGATGAGTCATATAATACAACGTATCGTCTTTGTGCAGGCACATCAGTCCCCGCAAAGCAAACGGATCGTAGGGGTTCATCCCATACATGGGGCCGATTCCCTCCATAAAGCGTAGGGAGAAGTTATGACTACCATAAAAATGCGGCACCCAATAAGGATCGCATGTCAAATTGATGATTTTTTTCCCGTTCAAGTACGTCACCGAATCCACCGTCATGCCAATATCGAACCATCCATACTGTAGTCCACTTGGGTGAGGTACAGATAAAGTGAACGTGTCGCCAACATCTAAGGACATATCGCACAGTAAAACTTCCGCAATGCCGTCATGAACATATAACTGTCCTTTCGTTGTGTCCTCGCGTAATTTATAAAGGTTCGGACCCTGCCAGTAATAATACGTATAACCGTTTAACGACACGGTATCCGCAGCATCAAACCGGTAGGATTCAGTTATACATCCAAGCAAATTTGGATCATATTCTGTGGAATACATATTTGGCACAAATGCCATGGCGTATTCCCACGATTCCCCGCCGAAAAACGATTCATACTGCGCACGGGCGGGCGAGAAGGCGATCAGCACTGCCGCAAAGGCAATAAGTGCTCTGAGAACCCAGGGTCTTGTCTTGTTCTTTTTCATTGCTTTAATTTTTTTGATTAATAATTGTTGATTCGTGTTCTAAAAGGCATTGTAGAGACGCACGGCCGGGCGTCTCTAGTCATTGTTATACGCCGCATCCTCGCTGAACGACAGCCCCGTGAACGTGAACTGCTGCGTGGCGGTGTCCCGATAGACCATCTGCCAGGGAATGTTCAGGAAAATGTGGCTCCCTTTCTCGTCCACGTATTCCAAGGAGCGGTCAGGCATGAGGAAGAAATCCAGCGAGGTCAACCCAAATGTGTCTGTTGTCGTGGCGGTGACGGCGGGGCCTGTCTGGTTTATGACTACCGATGCTGCCTGCCGGCAAACATTCCCATATCCCATACAGTCAAGGTGACATTTGGTTCCGTTAATCGTGATACATTGTCCGCCACAATCACTCGACAAGTGACCAATTGTTGTAACCAACAAATATCTGGCACCTTTTGAATCGGATTCCAACGGGATTAACCGGTTATTCAAACCCGAAAAATCATTTTGATTGACTACAGTCTTCCCACAAGACTGAATAAGCAAAAATGCTACTGCAATTAATAATACTTTTCTCATAATTGTTGAATTTAATGTGTTACAAAAATAGCATTTCTTCATCTTGCTTACAGAAGCAACAGACACTTTCGTCACTTTGGGACGAAAATTTGACTTTGTGACGAAACAAACAAAAATGAGAATATTTCAACCTTTTGAAAAACAAACCATTGAACAAAAAAAAGAACTTTTTGTTCTCGTTATATTCTCATCTTTTTTGGTTTCTAAGGCTCTAAAGTCCTATTTTGAAAACCGAATGAGAATAAAAAAACGTGCTATTTTGAAAAAAAATTTACCTTTGCCCCGTATTTCTATTGCAGCAACAATGAATAATAATTGGAAACTTGGAAGTGTCCTGTTTGGACAAGCGGTCTTTTCCGCTTTCTTTTTCATGTATTTCACCAAAAACAGCTTTCTGCGACCATCTGTAAATACCAACACCGAATATTGTATAGCACTGATGATTATCTTTGTCTTGCTTCTGAATTTCTGGTCTCTCCGTTTTTTGTCACAGAAGAAAAACACTATGTTTCTTTATCTGCTATTTTCTTCATTGGAAATCGTTATCACCGCCCTAATTGAATACATTCTCACAATAGACGTTAACCTGTCTGGTTTCCCAGACAATTTCATTGCCCTCCATGAAACGCAAATTAAAAAGCATCTCTTTCTCAATCTCCTGTTCAGGAATTGCGGCCTTTTCTGTTTTGCGGGATTGGTTTCCGACAACTTGCGGCTGAGGCTACAAGTACAAGACAAAGAAAGAACAATGTATTTGAAAACGCAGCAACTGGAAGTAATGCAGATTCTTGAAAAGGAATCTGTTCTACTCAGCGAAGACAAAATCTGTTGCATCACTCAAAATCAGAACTATAACATCTTCGTTACCACCGAAGGAAAAAAATACACAAAACGTGGAACACTGAATGACATATATGATTTATTGGGAGAGAATCATTATGTGAAAATCTCCAGAAGCACAATCGTCCGACTAAAATGTATCAATAGTATTCACAATGACATCATCGAACTCAATATGGATCAAAACACGGAAGACCCACACTTACAAATAAGCCCTTCTTTTTCTTCAACTGCTGTTCCCCGTATAACAGAATTTCTCAAAAAAAGAGAATATGAGCGATCCGTGTCTGAAACATCTGAACCAAAACCCAACCACATCCTTCAAAAGCCACCTCGCAAAGCGCAAGACATCCGTCTCTATATTGCCAACCACCCCAATTGCAAACTTAATGATATTGTCTCTGGCACGCAAATTCCGAAAAGCACTATTACCCGTTATCTAAAAGAGATGCAGGATAAAGGCCTCATCGAATACTCCGGCAGCAAGAAGACCGGCGGGTACCGGGTGAAAGAAGTCGCGACGAAAACGCCAACTTCAAACAAGAAAGTCAAGAAACGGGAGAGCACCCAACCACTATAGCGTGTCGCCCGTCGCGCTCTCGCCCTCCTGCACCTTCTTCTCCAGCTCCATCTTGCCGAAACGCAACGTGATGCCCGCCGACACATAACGGCTGTTCATCATCTTGTTGGTGCTGTTGTTCAAGAAATAAGGGTTGGTATTGACCGAACCGGAGCCGAACCGGGCACCCCAGTTGAAGATGTCTTGCACGTTGACGAAAATCGACAGTTTGCGCTTGAACAAATCGCTGCGAAGACCGAAATTCAGCCAGTAACGCGCCTTGCGCTCACTCATCAAGCTGAGGGTCGGGGAAGTGTAGTTGCCCGCCACGGTGAACTGCAGCCAGTCGAAGGCCTTCGCCCAGAAGTTGAGACGCACGCTCCACGACCACTTGTCGCGCTGGTCGAGTTGATGCACGCCATCGCGGTCGTATTCCATCTTGTAACCATAGTCATAGACGTTGGCATAGAGCCGCAAATTGACGAAGCCCGTCGGGCGGTAGGTCGCGTTCAAAGACGCACCGTAACGCCAAGAAGTTCCCATATTGTAGGGCATCGAGTAACTGACCACGCGATCCAGATACTGGTCGTACTCGGAGTCGGTCAGCGAACTGATTTCGTTGGTGCTCAACCGGCCGTACATCTCCACACCCACATTGCCGAACTTGTTGAAATACTTCTGCCATCCGGCCTCCAAACTGTGTGTGAAGCTGCTCTTCAACCCATTGGGATTTCCGGTGGAATAGCTGTTGTCACCATAACGGCGGTAGCGGCTCAAGTCTTCCTCATCCGGATGGGACATGCGCATGGAGTAGTTGAGTTTGATATTGTGCATACTTTTTGTACGATATGTGAGATGGATGGACGGGCGGGCGGAGAAGAACAGCGGAGCCGCCTTGTCAGCGAACGGCATGTCGCTGATATAGTCGTAGGCATCACGCAACAGCCCGACACCCAAACCGGTACTGAGGGTGAAACCGCCCCAGCGGTGCGTCCAGTTCACGTCAGCGTTCACGTTGGTCGACCCCCCGTTGAAATGGTACGTGCGCAGGGTGTCTATCAGCGTGCCTTCCAGGTCGTTGTAACGCTTGTAATCGTTGCTCATCTGGAAATGGCTGGTTCGCAGACCGTAACTCATCTCCCCGTTTTCGCTATATGGCCGGTTGTAACGAGCGTCCAAATCGGCACCGTAGCGATAGCTGCGGGTGAGCAGGTAACGGTGCTCGTCCAAATCGTAATAGGTGTCATAGAAACGGTTGTACCACTGGTCGCTGGCGTTGTGCGAGAACCGCCCGTTGAGGCCGATGCGCAGGTTGTGCCCGTTCTTGTCGAACTTTTTGGTGTAATCAACCCCGGCATGAGACATCACCGACCACCCCTGAGTCTTGCTCAAAGAGGTATCAATATATTCCAATGAGAAAGGCGGCATTGAATCCAAGTAGAAATAGGACTGATCACGTGATGCTGCATAACGGCTGTTTGTGTTGTTGTAAAATCCGCCCGCATCGAAAGCAATCTCGCTGGTGGAGTCAATCTCGTAGTTGATGCCGAGGAAGAAGTTGGCGCTGCCGTTGCGGTTAGTGTCCCGCTGGGCAACGATGCTCGACCAAGTGGTGTCGTATTCTCCGGCGATGGCCGCGTCACGGCGCTGGTAGGAGCTAGATTCCGTGGCGTTGCGACGTGCACTGTACCGTCCTGAAAGGAACAGGTTGACGCTCAGCTTCTCCTTCGTCCACATGTAACTGACCCACGGAGAGATGAACGGCTGAGATGAACCATTGATACCGAAGCTGACGAACTGGTTGCTCTTGACGTGCGCCGAAGTGACGATGTTGATGACCGCCTCGGCATCGGTGGCGTATTTCGCCGACGGGTTGGTGATGGCCTCGATACGGTCCAAAGCATTGGCAGGTAGAGTCTGCAAATACGTTTTCAGATTCTCCTCCGTGAGTTTGGAAGGTTTGTCGTTGATCCAGATCTCCACACTCGACACGCCGCGAAGGGTGATATTGCCCTCCACATCGACCTCCACACCGGGTGCATTCTGCAAAGCGTCCTCGGTGGTGCCGGTCTGGATGGAGGCATCCTCGCTGACGTTATAGACGAGCTTCTCGCCGTCCATGGCGTAAATCGGCTTCTCCCCCTGGATGGTCACCTCACCCAACGTGGTGGAGATCGGCATCAGACGTATGACATCCAGATTGGTGTTGTTTTTCACTGTGAAGGGAATGTGTCGCGGAGTGTAGTTGAACGTCCAGATACGCAGAATGCATTCGCCTTGCGGAATTCCTTCAATTTCGAAATAGCCGTTGGCATTGGCTGAAGTACCCTTGATGAGCGTAGAGTCTTCGGCATCAAGCACGGCCACGTTGGCGTATGCTAACGGTGTTCCCGCGATGGAGTCGCGCAAAAGACCCACCACCTTAAAAGTAGAGCCAGAACGCACTTTCTTGGGTTTTACCGTCGGATTCTGCTGTTGCTGCTGCTGGTTCCAGCCGCCACGGTCGCCGCCCATCGGGGGACGGCCGGGATAACCGCCGGGAGGTCTTCCGCCGGGGTATCCGCCGCCGGGGGGTTGCGCCATTACACAAAAAGCCGACAACAGCATCACCATTGTCAGCAAAAACATCTTGGAAACCGTTATTTTTCTTGAAAACATCGTAAAAGTCATATTATTTATGGAAAAATCGACTAAAATTGACAGAACAACCCTGATCGGGTTTAAAAATCAAGCCGCGAAAATACGATTTTTTTCAATACTTTAATTTATCATGTATTAGATTTTTATGTATCTTTGCCGTTTGAAAAAACAACGAGCTTATGGCAACGACAACCATTCTGTATGCGGCTATAACAGTGGGACTTACAGGTCTTATCGCCGCAGTGATTTTGTACTTCGTGTCTAAATTTTTCCATGTGGAGGAGGACCCTCGCATCGATTTGGTGCAGGCATGCCTTCCGAACGCCAACTGCGGCGGCTGCGGTTTCGCGGGCTGCCGTGCCATGGCCGAGGCCATCGTCAAGAACAACGACCTCAACGTGGCCTACTGTCCCGGCAGTGACACGGATAAGATTGCAGAGATCATGCACCTGAATGCGGTGCTGCACGAGCCTCAGGTTTCTGTGGTGCGCTGTAACGGCACCTGTGAGCATGCGCCGATGAAGTCTTTCTATGACTCCGCGCTCACTTGCGCCTTCGCCAACACCCTGTTCGCCGGCGAAAAGGCCTGTCCTTACGGATGCCTTGGCTGCGGCGACTGCGTGAAGGCTTGCCAGTTCGACGCCATTCACCTCAACCCGGAAACACACCTGCCCGAGGTCATCGAGGAACTCTGCGTGGGTTGCAAGGCTTGCGCCAACGCATGTCCGCGCGGTGTGCTCGAAATCCGCGACAAGGGCAAGAACCACCGTCGCGTCTATGTGGCCTGCAACAACAAAGAAAAGGGCGTTGTGGCCAAGAAGAACTGCTCTTCCGCCTGCATCGGCTGCGGAAAATGCGCCAAAGTGTGCCCGTTCGAAGCCATCACCGTGGAGAACAACCTTGCCTATATCGATTACCACAAGTGCAAGGCATGTCGCAAATGCGTTGACGAGTGCCCGTCCGGTGCCATCCTCACCGTAGGCTTCCCGCCCAAGAAAGAGGCCCCGAAGCCCGAAACAGTGGCAGAACCTGTCGCCGAGCCCGCTCAAGCATAACTCTCACCCTTTAAAATTACCGTCATGAGTGAAAATACAGTCGCAACCCTCGAACAGAGAATCGAAGACAATATCAAAGAAAGCGCCAAGCAAATCAAAAAGCTGAGCCGCAAGACCTTCCACATGGGCGGTGTGCACCCTGATGCCAACAAGTTCGCCCACTCGGCCCCCGTGGAGACCTTCCCGCTGCCTGACGAGGCGGTCGTCTATATGACCCAGCACCTCGGCTCGCCCGCCACCCCAATCGTCCAAAAAGGCGACAAGGTGAAGGTGGGACAGCTCATCGGCAAAGCGGAGTCGTTCGTCTGCGCCAACATCCACGCCCCCATCTCCGGCACCGTGGTCAAAGTGGATATGGTGGCTGACATCACCGGCTACAAGAAACCGGCCATTGTCATCAAACGCGAAGGCGACGAATGGGACGAGAGCATCGACACCTCGCTGGACATCATCCCGGACATCAAGCTGAAGACCAAAGAGGAGATCATCGAGCGCATGAAGGACCGCGGTATTGTAGGTCTGGGTGGAGCCTGCTTCCCGACACATATCAAATATATGTTGAAGCCCGAGCAGAAATGCGAATACCTGATCATCAACGCCGCAGAATGCGAACCTTATATTTCCACCGACAACCGCGTGATTCTGGAACGTTGCGAACAATGCATGATCGGCATCGAGATCGCGCTCATCGCATCAGGCGCACCCAAAGCCATCATCGGCATTGAGGACAACAAGCCCCGTGCTATCGCCAAGCTGATGGAAGCCGCCAAGCGCTACCCCAACATTGAAGTGCAGCCGCTGAACATCAAATACCCGCAAGGTGCCGAAAAACAACTCATCAAGGCTATCACCGGCCGAAGTGTGCCGAACGGCGCCCTGCCGATTTCCGTGGGGTGCATCGTCAACAACATCACCACGATGTACACCATCTACTTGGCCGTTCAGAAAAACAAACCCATTGTGCAGACTTACACGACGGTTTCCGGCCGTTCCTTGCGCCCCGACCAATGCAAGAACTACCGCTTGCGTATCGGCACCCCGATTCTGAGTGTGCTGCAGTCCGTGGGTATCCCCGAAGACACCGGCAAGATCATCTCCGGAGGTCCGATGATGGGCAAGGCCATCGCTAACCTCAACGCTTATACCGCCAAAGGCATGTCCAGCCTGCTGTTCATGAACGATGCGGAAAGCGTGCGCGGCGAAGTGCATCCGTGTCTGCGCTGCGGCAAGTGCGTGAGCGTCTGCCCGATGGGATTAGAGCCCTACATGCTACAGACCCTCACCGAATTGAAACGTTGGGACGACACTGAGAAGTACGGCATCATGAACTGCATCGAATGCGGTTCCTGCTCGTTCATCTGCCCCTCTAACCGTCCGATTCTGGATATGATTCGTGTCGGCAAGGCCAAGACCGGCGGTATCATCCGGGCGAGAAACAGCAAATAGTTCTAGTATCTTTGCAGCAAATTCATCATTATGGGTTTCTTTTCATTCTTCAACAAAGATAAGAAAAAGGAGATAAACGAGGAGCAAAAGAAGGAATTGAACGAGGGTTTACAGAAATCCAAGGAGAATTTCTTCAAAAAGCTAGCCAAATCCATTGCAGGCAAGTCCAAAGTCGATGATGACGTCCTCGACAACCTGGAAGAGGTGCTGGTCACCTCGGATGTTGGCATCGAAACAACCCTCAAGATCATCGACCGCATTGAAAAACGGGTATCCAAAGACAAATACCTGGGTACCAACCAGGTGAACATGATTCTTAAAGAGGAAATCGCGGGACTTCTCCTTGAAAACGACCTTGAGAAGGAAAACGATTTCGTGATTCCCGAGATGGACACGCCCTACATCATTCTCGTGGTGGGTGTGAACGGTGTGGGCAAGACCACTACCATCGGGAAACTGGCTTACCAATTCAAGCAACGCGGATATTCGGTGACACTTGGTGCCGCCGACACATTCCGTGCCGCCGCCATTGACCAGCTCACCGAATGGGCGCACCGCTGCGAAGTGCCCATCGTGGCTCAGAAGATGGGCTCTGACCCAGCTGCCGTGGCCTATGACACCGTGAAGTCCGCTATCGCCAACAAAAGCCAGGTGGTCATCATCGATACCGCCGGCCGACTCCATAACAAAGTCAACCTCATGAACGAGTTGGTGAAGATCAAGAATGTCATCCGCAAACTCGTCCCTGATGGCCCTCACGAGGTGCTCCTCGTCCTCGACGGCTCTACTGGCCAGAACGCCTTCGAACAGGCCAAGCAGTTCACTGCCGCTACCGAAGTCAACGCCTTGGCTATCACAAAACTGGACGGCACCGCAAAAGGCGGTGTGGTCATCGGAATCTCCGACCAGTTCCAGATCCCCATCAAATACATCGGTGTGGGTGAGAAAATCCACCAACTCCAAATCTTCAACCGCGTGGAATTTGTCGATTCCCTGTTCCCCGACAACTGGTAGCCATGCCCAAAAAGATTGTCGTTGACCAAAACTCCGGATTCTGCTTCGGCGTCATTAACGCCATCCGAACAGCAGAAAAATACCTCATGGAACACCAAACCCTCTACTGTCTCGGCGATATCGTCCACAACAGTGAAGAGGTACAACGACTCTCGGGCATGGGACTGAAAATCATCGACTACGACCAGTTCAAATCCCTTCAAGACACCACTGTACTCATCCGGGCCCACGGAGAGCCACCCGAAACATACCGCATCGCCGAGAAAAACAATATCCGTCTGATTGACGCCACCTGTCCTGTCGTCCTAAAGCTTCAAAAACGCATCCTGGGCGAATATCAGGAAAACAAATCCGAAAAACAGATCCTTATTTACGGCAAAAAAGGACATGCGGAGGTTGTCGGATTGCTGGGGCAAACCAACAACACGGGAATTGTCATCTCCACCCCCGAAGATGTTGATTGTATCGACTTCAACCGTCCGTCAATCCTCTATTCCCAAACCACGCAAAGTCTGGAACAATACCAGCAACTGATCAGTACCATCCAAGAGCGTTATCAGTCGGCAGGTCATGCCGATTGGTTCGAGTACAAGGATACCATCTGCGGGAAAGTCTCTTCCCGCGCCAAACAAATCGCCGACTTCGCCTCCAGCTTTGACGTCATCCTGTTCGTCTCTGGCGAAAAAAGCTCCAATGGATTGTATCTATATAATATATGTAAGGATTTCAACCCACGCAGCTTCTTCCTGACCAATGTTGAGCAGCTGCGCCTTATCGATTTGTCACAAGCCGAGAGCATCGGTATATGCGGGGCGACATCAACTCCCATGTGGCTGATGCAGCAACTTGCCGATGAATGCGCCAAATTATGACATTTCCTGCCATTTGACGCTCCCCCGAAGTATTTTCTTTACATTTTTTTCTTAATGCCAATTGTATTTTTAACTAATTATAGTTAAAATACACAATATCAATATTTTTTATCTACTTATTTTTCAAATAAATAAACAAAATCAATATTTAAAATCATAAATATATATTGACTTTTAATTAAATAATATATATTTGCCATGGTTTTGATTATTGAATTATTCATTTGAAAAAAAAGAAGATATGAAGCAGAAAATCACACGCATCAAAACAGGAATAGCGGCAATGCTGCTGCTATCCGCAGCCACATCGAAAGTGACAGGACAAAACATCCTGTATGAGGAGAACTTCGGGAATCCGTCCTACAACACTCTCGTCCAAGACTACGATGGTTGGCAGGACACATCCGTCCTGTATCTCGGCAACGGCACCTGCGACATACGGTCGTCAAGTGCGTCAACCGGATACGGAGGTGCCTCCGGCGGCGGAAACGTCATGATCAATGACACAGTCAAATGGTTTCAGGTATCGGGGATCAACACCTCGTCCGCCACAAACATCACCGTAAAGCTGTACTGTGGATTCCGGAAGTCCACTGCGGAGAACGGGGAGCATCTCCTGGTGGAGTTTTCCACGGACAGTATCGTTTGGACAAGCCTGCCGATGGAGGACACGCTGCCCACCGGGAGCGGCACGTCCGGATGGTATCGCGTGTGTTTCCCGAATCTTCCCGTTCACCCGCACTTGCATCTCCGGTTTTCCAATACCACCAACACAGACCTTCGCATTGACGACATCCGCATCACCGACGGCGACGAAATCGTTTTGGAGACCGTGGCCACGCCGACGTGTACGCCCGGAGGTGGAACCTATTATGAACCGCAAACCGTATTGCTAGAATGCACCACGCACGGGGCAACCATCCGATACACCTTGGACGGCACAGTCCCGAATGAAAATTCAACCCCCTACTCCGAACCCATAACCATCGACACCACCTGCACCCTGAAGGCATCAGCGAAAATGGAAGGCATGTATAACAGCGCGATTCTCACCGCGCATTACACCTTGATCGACACCAATGCCCTCGTGGCGCTACCGTTCAACATCTCCCAGAACAGCGAATCGGAGAAAGTTGAGTTGAAGACCATGCCAGGGTTCAGAAGCAGCAAGCTAGGCGCATCATACGCAGACGGAGCCGCCAAATTCGAGGCGAAAAACGCGGGACTTGCAACGCTGATTGCCCACCTGGACAGCGAACCGGAGAGCCTTCTGTTCGATGTAAAAGGTACTAAAGGCGGCAACCCTTCCAGCTACAGCGGAATACTTTTTGTTGTTAGCGAATCCGCTGACGGCACTCACTGGTCAACCGTGGCCACGTTGAACGAAAATGACATACATACGGAATCATACACCCATCAAGGAAGTTTTGCACTTTCACAAGACACCCGATACATCCGCTGGTTGCTTGCCGCGGCCAACAGCGGAAACACACAACTGAACAACATCGTCATCAACAAACACCAGGCCAGTGATGATTCCGGAATAGACGAGCCCAGCACAGGTCCGGATCCGGACCCCTACCCCAACCCTGCGGAGACGTCCTTCCGATGGAACATCTGTGACTACGCGATGGAAGTACTTCTTTATGATATGAATGGGAATTTTATAAAAGCTTGGACGGAGGTCAACCCAGGGGATCTTCTGGATATTGAATCGATTGCGCCTGGATGCTATTTGCTCAAAGCTGTCACGCAGATTGGCCGTATAACAAAGAAACTGATCATCAAGTAACCTGAAGAAAGGAGGTATATCAATATAGAGAAAAGGAAATAATCGGCACCGACTTCTTTAATGTTTAAAAAGGTAATCTGAAAAGCCGGCCTGGACAAGGAGGGGAATGTGTGGTTGTATGAAAGAGCCTCTGATGGTTTGCAGTTCCATTTCATTATTGTTTTTCATAGATAACCAAAATCGTTTCACGATTTCATACAATCAGCACAAACTCCCCCTTTACGGGCTGGTTTTCAAAGTATTGTACAGCCTCGGAAAGGGTGCCTCTAAAGGTAAAGGCATGGATCTTGGTCAGTTCTTTGGCCACGGCAACAGGATGGTCGCCACCCATGATTTCCACCATTTTGGCGAGTGTCTTCAGCAGGCGGTGAGGTGATTCATAGAACACGACCGTCTCCTCCATTTCGGCAAATCGCTTTAGCAGCGTCTCTTTTCCCTTTTTGTGGGGCAGGAATCCGTAAAAATAGAAACTGCTGCACGGAAATCCAGACTGGATGAGGGCAGGGACGAAGGCGGTGGCACCGGGAAGACATTCCACCTCCACCTCCTGTTTCAGTGCCTCTCGCACCAAAAGATAACCTGGATCAGAGATACCGGGGGTTCCCGCATCACTCACCAGTGCCGCAACTCCGACTTGTTGAATCATGCGGATGTAGTTTCCTACCTGCTCATGTTCGTTAAAGATGTGATAGGCCATACAACGTTTCCCCTCAATTTCATAGTGCTGGAGCAGGTTTTTGGTGGTACGGGTATCTTCACAGAGAATCAAATCCGCTTCTTTCAGGACATTAAGAGCGCGGATGGTAATATCTTCCAGATTGCCGATCGGGGTCGGGACGATGAACAGTTTGGACATAATGACAGATTCTAAAACAATGAAAGACGGCCGTTTCAACCGTCTTTCCTTTGAGTGCCCAGAACAAGAGTCGAACTTGCACATCCGTTCGGATACTACACCCTGAATGTAGCGCGTCTACCATTCCGCCACCTGGGCTCAATAAATACCCTCCTTGATGATGTCGTGAATATGAATCACGCCCAAATACTGGTTATCATCGTTCACCACAAAGATGTTGGTGATCTGATGATCCTTCATCATCTGCAACGCATCCACGGCGAGGGTGTTCTCATGGATGGTTTTAGGTTTCCGGGTCATGATGTCGGCTGCTTTGAGCGACATGATTTCCTGATGATGTTGGATGGCTCGGCGCAAATCACCGTCTGTGATCGCACCGACCACCTTACCATCTTCGACGACTGCCGTCACGCCCAAACGCTTGCCGGAGATTTCCAAAATAACCTCCTGCATGTTGGCATCCTCTTTTACTGAAGGCACCTCGTTCATTTTGTAGAGGTCATCGACTTTCAGTCGGGTTCTTCTTCCGAGGATTCCACCGGGATGCACTTTCGCGAAGTCTTCCGTCGTGAAACCGCGCATCTTGATAAGCGTTGAAGCGAGGGCGTCGCCTATGGCCAACTGAGCCATCGCGCTGCTGGTCGGAGCCAGGTTGTTGGGGCTTGCCTCGCGCGACACCGTGCAGTTCAGCACGTAGTGCGCTTCCTTAGCCAGAAGGGACTCCATAGAGCCAACAATGGCGATGAGGATGTTCCCATTAGCCTTCAAAAACGGTATCAAGACGGAAATCTCCGGCGTGTTCCCGCTTTTGGAGAGGCAGACCACAATGTCATCTTTCTGGATGATTCCCAGATCACCGTGGACGGCGTCGGCGGCGTGCATGAACACGGCCGGCGTTCCTGTCGAGTTGAACGTACCGACAATCTTCTGACCGATGATAGCGCTCTTCCCGATGCCCGTCACAATGACTCGACCTTTGCACTTGATAATCTCCTGAACGGCTTTCACAAAATTTTCATCCAAATAACCGGTGAGTTTTGACACTGCATCGGCCTCTTCCTGCAACACTTTCGTGGCATATTGGATTATTTCTTGTGGTTCCATTCTACAAAGATGCTCTTGTTGCCTTTTTGCTTCTATCAAAGAACGAAATCTTGCATACTTCCTTCTCAGAATCGAAGTATCAGAAAAATAATGCTTGAAATCCGATTCACTCAGTGTTTCCAAGTCATCATTTTTGAGCGGCAAAAATAAGGATTTTTTTGATACGTTCAACGGGTTTGCAATTTTTTTCTTATTCCAGGGGCAAACTTCCTGACAAATGTCACAACCAAACGTATACTTCTGCAATGCCAACTCATTGTAATTCGGACATTTGTCCTCGGTGTTATGATAGGATATGCACCTCCTCGCATCCACTTGGAATGGGATTTCCAAGGCGTTCACAGGACAACTTTTCACACAGATTTCACAACTCCCGCAATCCGATTTTGGAAAAGATTGGTCATAAATGTCGCAAAACTGATCCACCAAAAGGACTCCTATGACAAAAAAAGAGCCATGTTGATTATGGATCAATCCATTCTTGCCCATACGCCCCACACCCGCCTCCATCGCCCAGCGTTTTTCAGAAATAGCGGAGCTGTCAACCGTTGCCCTGTATTTAACTGTCGGATAAGCTTTTAAAATATCTTCAGCCAACTGTTCCAAAAGATTCTTCACGAGGATATGATAATCTTGAATCCAAGTGTAGCGGGCCGTATGATATTTGTCGGATTCCGGTTCCGAATCCGTCAAATAATTGTATGTCACCACAACAACCGACTTGCAATTTGGAAGCAGCGACTCGGGATTGAAACGATTGTCGATATCACGCTCCAGATAGTGCATGTCGGCATGGTAGGCGTTATCAATCGAGTGCCGGAACTCTGCCTCCGCCTCCGAAAGCACCCGGGCACGCGCAATGCCACAGTCTTGGAATCCGACTTTCGTCGACCACGACTTAATTCGCTGTGAACTAATGGTTTCCGAAGACATATTTACAGAGTTATCCGCTCGAATTTTTCCGGAATCTTGATGCTGGTGACTCCCGGCACGTTCAATCGGATGACCTTGATCTTGCCATTTATCTCCATCACGCGGTTCAACTCCTTGAAAACAAACTCTGTAAAGAATGAACTCGTGCTATCCACCGGGGAAAACGCAGAATACTCGAACGAGAGTTTCTTCCCTTGTGGCAACTTTTCTGTTTCGCCATTAAAAAGTGCTTGAACTGTCTGAAAATCAAAGTCAAACGACAAATATTTGTTGATAGGAGCGTATGTGTCGCAAAAATACTGCTGGGTCAGCTTATTGACATACTTAACGCTGTCGGGAGTGAATACCGCCCGCATAATCTCAACGCTGAAAGCATGGATATTCAAATAGAGAATACTGTCGGTACGGTTGACCATATAGAAATTGCAGGTCCGCGTTCCGCCCGTGTCTGTGATGTCGGCCTTGCCACGGTAGGTAATCCAATCATAGCCGGAGGCCATGGGAAGGACAACGGTGTCGGCAGGAACAGCCAAACTGTCAGCATCTTGCGCTTTCATGCTCCCACACAAAAGGAAAGCCGCAGCAAAAAGAGACACTATGTGAAAAACATTTTTCATTTTCTTCTCCGTCATTTTTATATTGACACCGTCCGGGCGACAAAGTTATAACAGCAACACTAGGTGTCAAGAATCTTTTTTTTCAGACATCAGGTCGCGGCGGTTCTGACCTATGTATTTGAAATACAGGAAGAGGTCGAACGAAACAATCAACAGATTGAACAGATACAAATAAACGACCCAATCATAATTGTAGAAGACCTTGTGCAGGATTCCGAACACATAGCCCAGAATGATGATTGTCATGAAGACGGGACTTTTCCCGAGGACCACTTTCGTCCGCAGGGCTTTGACAATAGAAAACGGCCAGCTGCACGCGAAGCACAGCAGCATCAAAATCTCAAAAATGCTGACATTCATTGTTTTATACTGATTTTTCGATATGAAATAAAACAGCGCGAAGATACATTTTTTTGCTGTTGACCGCTCTTTGTCATACATTCTTCATACTGAATTCCTAAAAAGTACGTTTGTATCAAAATCTTTGTATTTTTGCCGACTTTTTATTTTTAAACCCGAATTTTGAAATTAACATTTTTATATACTTATAAATCAGATAATTATTAATCTTAAAAAATCTTAAAATATTATCACATTATGAAAATTCTATTTGTCATCGACGCCTACTTCACGAACAACAACGGTACCAGCATCTCGGCGCAACGGTTTGCGGACGAACTTCGCAAACGCGGTCATGAGGTGCGGATTCTCACCTCCTGCGACGAAAGCCACGAAAATGTTTACAGTATGCCCAAGTTGAAAATCCCCTTTTTCCAAGGACTGATTGAGAAACACGGCTTCCAATTCGCCAAATGCAAGAAAAAAATCATCAAGAAGGCGGTACAATGGGCGGACATCGTCCACTGCTTCATGCCATTCATGCTGGAAAACAAGACCAAAAAAATCGCCGACAAAATGGGCAGACCCACGACAGCTGCATTCCACGTGCAAGCCGAGAACATCACCTCCAGCTTCGGATTGGGGAAAGTGACATGGGTAAACGATATGATTTACAAGATATTCCGAAATGTAACGTACAACCACTACACGCATATTCACACACCGTCGCAATTCATGGCCAGTGAGATAGAGCGGCGTGGGTACACTGCCAAAATCCATGCCATCTCCAACGGCATCCAGTCGGATTTTACTTGGACAAAGCGGCCGAAAGACCCCTTGTTTGCGGACAAAATCCTCATCATGATGGTCGGACGGCTGGCCGGTGAAAAACGCCAGGACATCATCATCAATGCGTTGCAATATTCCAAATACGGCGACAAAATCCAGCTGGTTTTCGCCGGAAAAGGTCCGAAATTCAAACAATATTACAAATTAGGACAGACACTGGAGAACCCACCCATCTTCACGTATCTTCCTAAAGAAAAACTAATCAATCTGCTGGCACAGTGCGACCTGTACGTACACGCATCCGACATGGAGTCAGAGGCCATCTCCTGCATTGAGGCTTTCGCCACTGGATTGGTGCCGGTCATCTCCAACAGTTCCCTTTCCGCCACCAAGCAGTTCGCCCTTGACGAACGCAGTCTGTTCAAAGCCGGCGACCCCAAAGACCTCGCCCGCGCCATAGACTACTGGCTCGACAATCCTGAAGAGAAACAACGAATGGAGAAGATATATTCCGAATCTGCCGCAAAGTACAACATCGACAATTCCATCACCCAGTTTGAAGAAATGCTGAAAGAGGCCATCCTAGATTATGAAAAATCGAAATAAAATGCCAATTTGCATATTATTTATCCTGATAATTCTGTCTCTGAGCTGTGGGAGCGCACAAGAACCACCTCGCGACACCATTCTACTGCACCCGGACAGATCCGTAACTTTTCAGTACAAGAACCCCGATGTGAAATCGGTCAAAGTCTATTGTGACTGCAAACTGCGAAAGGAAACGCTGACTATGCAGCGCGAGAACTACCATTCGGCAAAAATGTCCAAGGACAGTTCCGGTATCTGGACATACACCACGCCGCCGCTGCCTTCGGAGGTTTACACCTATCATTTCGGGAGTGACACGCGACGTTTCCCCGACCCTAACAACCCTGATTCTATCCGTGTGCAGAGCAAAAAGATGAGTGTCTTCATCCTCAACGGCACGCCTCAAACCGACCTCTATGTGTGCAACCCGATGCAGGGGAAAATGGACACGCTGGTGTTCCAAAGTGCGTACGAAGAAAAGCCCAGGCGCGTCATCGTTTACACCCCGCCGCACTATTCGGAAAGCGTTTCTTACCCCGTTCTCTACTTGCTTCACGGGCTCAACGGCAACGAGACAGCCTGGAATGACCGGGGAAGAGCCGCACAAACCCTTGACAATCTGATTTCCCAGAACAAGGCAAAACCCATGATTCTGGTAATGCCTGATGCGAACCCCGTATGCTTGATTTCGCAAAAAGAGGAGGTCGGATTGTTCAAAAACATCATGCTTTACTCTTCCTGGAACAAGATGGAATTCGAAAAATGCTACCCTGAAATCGACTCATTCCTGAGCGAACGATACTCTTTTTCCGCACGTCCGGGCCACCGTGCCGTGGCAGGTCTTTCCGCCGGCGCGAAACAATCCGCCAACCTCGCCAACCTCTACGACAGCACCTTCTCGTCCATCGGGATGTTCTCACCGGTAGTCGGGAAAAAACAGCTGCCGCAGAGCACTTTCTCCCAATACTGGATCAGTGGCGGCACTTGCGACCTCTTCCATTTCCGCATCAACAAGTTCTGCAAGAAAATGCAGCGCAAGCACGTCCCCTACACGATGTACAGCTCCGCAGGCGGCCACACCTGGCGGAACTGGCGGGTCTATTTCTCGGAGTATGTGCAGACGTTGTTTTGGCGGGACTGACGATGAGACGGACGATGAGACGATGAGACGATGAAACGATGAAACGATGAAACGATGAGACGATGAGACGATGAGACGATGAAACGATGAAACGATGAAACGATGAAACGATGAGACGATGAAAAAAGATGAATATGGGACATAGAAGGTTGTGGCTCGTGATGACGGGCTTAATTATCCATTATCAATTATCCATTATCAATTCCGTCGCTGCGCAGACGCAGATGGCGAACCGCGATTTCGAACAGTGGACGAGTGTCGGGAAGGGCGATGCCATGCCCAGGCAGTGGCACTCATACGGCGACGCGGACTGCCAGCTGAAGGGCATCTACTCGTGGGGCTGCGGTCCGATGACCAAGAACCACAGCAACCGCGTGTCGGGGCACACGGGCTACGGCTGCCAGATCCAATCGACCTCGCTCGCAGGCAATATCGTCAACGGGGTGCTCACCACGGGACAGATGCAGTTCGCCTCGACGGACAACAAGAACCCGGAGAACTGCACCTACAGCGACAAGGACAACAAATGCGGGCACAAGGCCGCCATGGCTTTCACAGGCCGCCCCGACTCGGTCTATTTCTGGTGCAAATTCGATATGAAGAAGCCCTCCAACGTGGCCGTCGCGAAATTCCACCTCCACGGCAACATAGCGTACAGAGACATCTCGACGCACACTCCCGCCACAGCGCAAAAGGGCAAAATCGGCAACGCCTTCTGTGAATTCAGAGACCCCAACGACGGAAAATGGCACCAGTACAAGTTCGCCTTCACCTACTATGACGAACAGAACCGCGTGGTGAAGTCCGCCACGCGCACGCCTTCATATATCTTGGCCTGCTTCTCTACCAACAAGATCGCCAAAGGCGGACACTCAGGCGACAAATTGTCCATCGATGAGATCGAGATGATATATAACAAACGGCTTTCCTATATATATATAAATGGTATAGCGCTTCCCGATTTCGACCCTGACCGTACCGAATACACATACAGCTGCAACAGTGCTGTCACGCCTGCGGTCGAAGCCGGGGCACAGTCTCCTCATGCGCGGGTACGAACGGAACAACATGACCAAATCATCCGCATAATCGTGACCCATGATGACGGGGAGAAGGTCTATACTATCACCCTTCAAGGGGCTGTGGCAGCAAAATAAACATCTGTTGAAAAAAAATATTTCCCTCTATAATTGGCAATTAAAAAAAAGTGTATTTTTGCAGCCCAAAAATTTAGTGTAAAAAGAACTTAAAATCAAAAAATTAAAAGGAAAAAAAGTTTATGCCTACCATTCAACAATTAGTAAGAAAGGGAAGAAAAAGACTTACCGCTCAAAGTAAGTCAAAGGCTTTGGACGCATGCCCGCAGAGACGCGGTGTTTGCTTGAGAGTGTACACTACCACGCCGAAAAAACCTAATTCAGCCATGCGTAAGGTGGCCAGAGTTAGAATGACCAACGGCAAAGAGGTGAACGCCTACATCCCCGGTGAAGGCCACAACCTGCAGGAGCACAGCATCGTGCTGG
>Ga0310691_10002429_pt1 | contig 24864 bp, 25 predicted proteins | sample 176DNAGHGlowgp2_FD_203887 | JGI IMG/M metagenome (GOLD analysis project Ga0310691, IMG submission 203887) | Sheep rumen microbial communities from Palmerston North, Manawatu-Wanganui, New Zealand - 1766 DNA GHGlow gp2 (v2) (version 2) | ecosystem: Host-associated > Mammals > Digestive system >...
TATGAATATTCTCTAGCTAAACTATCAGCTAAAAGAGTACATTTTTCATATACCATGGAATAATCTTTAGTCAAATGTGGAAAAGTTTTATTAAAATGTTTGGATAATGCTACAAATTCTGAAGTCGGAACATCTTGACCAACACTATATTTGGCTTTAGCTTTTGTAAACCAATCTAAAATTGCATCCCAGTCATCAGCAAATTTATAATTTGCATAATAATAATCTGGTACTTTATTATTTTCTGAATTCCTTGAAGATATTACTTGTGCTAAAGTAAGAGAAAATCATCAAATAAATACTATTCCAAAAGATAAACATAAAGCTTTAAATATATTTTTCATGAAAATAGTGGAAAGAATAAAATAATCTTCTTATTAATTATATCCAAAACCATAAAAAAAGTCAAAAAATCTGGTAGAAATTTATGTTTTTCTTTTATTTTTACTTGCCTTTTATTAATAATTTTAAATTATATAATTATTTAAAATTTCCTTGCATAAAAAGCCATAAATCCTATATATAAGTATCAGATTTATAAAAATGTTATAAAATGTGAAAAACTGAAAAAAAGTTTTATGCAGTTCGAAAATGAAAAAAAATCTGAATTTTTGAGTCACGAGATGAGTGTAAAGATAGCGTGAACTGATTTTCTGATGCAAAGTATAAGTGATTTTCTAGTAGAGAAGATGCAGAAATAGCTCTGAATGAGTGATGGGAGCAATATTATGAAGTTAAGAATGTAGCGAAGAAAGAAAAAGTGAATAACGAAGATATTCCATTTTTTGCTGAAAGTATTGCAGTAGATGCTGCTTGTTCTGGAAATCCATGAGAAATGGAATATAGATGAATCGACCTACAAACATGAGAAGAAATTTTTCATGAAAAATTTAAGATTTGAACGAATAATATCTGAGAATTCTTAGCAATTATACATTGAATAAATTATCTGAAAGATAAGTGAAATAAAGTGATTTATAGTGATTCGAGGATTGCGATATCTCGAGTAAATCAGTGAAAATGTAAAACTCAACTAAAAATGGAAAATCCAGATTTTGAGAAGATTTTAAAAGCTATTGAATGAGCTGAAAAATGGTTGAAAGAAAATTGAATTAACAATAAAATTTTGAAATGGAATACTGAAGAACGATGAGAAATTCCAGCAGATTTTGGGAGAAAATAATTATTTATATTGTGGTTTAAAATGCCGAAGTTAACGTATCGCACAATAGAAAGTAACTTTGAATATGAAATTCCTAAAATTAAGGGATCTAGATTTTTGACGTATCTTTTCCCATGTGAAGATAAAGAAAGTGCTGAAAATTTATTGGAATGAATCAGAAAACAGCACTTTTCTGCTACTCACCACTGCTCTGCCTGGAGATTATGAATTCAAGTTCATGAAGATTTATTTGGGAATATTTTGATAGATCCAAAAGTTTCTAAAGCTAATGATGATTGAGAGCCTACAAATACTGCTGGAAAGCCAATTTTGAACGTATTGGAATGAGAAAAACTTTTAAATATTTTAGCGATCGTTGTCAGATACTTTGGTGGAACTTTACTTTGAGTATGAGGATTAATTCAGGCTTATACACAAGCTACAAAAGATACCATTTCAAATTGTAATATTATTGAGAAAGAAATTTTGAAACAGTTTAAATTAATTCATGAATACAGTCAAACTTCCCTAGTTGCACATCTAATGGAGAAATATGATATAAAATTGGTTGAAGAAATATGTGATGAAAAATCAAAAAAAATCCTGACTATAAATCAGGGATTAATTTCAGATTTTGAAAAAGAACTTTTTGAAGCTAGTAATGGAAGTTTAAAAATTGGGAATATTTAGGATTATTACTCCCCTTCTTCAAGTTCTTTAATTTGGTCACGGATAACTGCTGCATCTTCAAATCTCCACTCTTTAATTGCCTCATCCATCTGTTTTTTTAGGTCTTTCATAATCAGATTTTTTTCCGCTTTTGTCATTCTCTTTAAACGTTTTACCTTTCCACGAGTAAAGGCTGAATTTTGCTGCTGAACTAATTCCTCATCAGTTTTTACCGTTTCCAAATTCTTTGCATTGGAACGAGCCGCTTTTGGAGTGATATGATGCTCAATATTAAAATTATTCTGAATCGTACGACGACGATAAGTTTCCCATAATGACTTTATCATAGATTCTGTAAAATTATCTGCATACAATACTACCTCACTATCCGGATTTCTGGCTGCACGTCAAATAATTTGAGTAAGAGAAGTTGTTGAACGTAAAAATCATTCTTTATCTGCATCAAGAACTGCAATTAATGTAACTTCTGGCAAGTCTATTCATTCACGAAGTAGATTTACTCAAACTATTATATCAATAACTCAAGTCTTTAACTTTTTGATAATCTCCCATCTATCCATAGTCTGAACTTCAGAATGTAGATAGAATGCTTTATATCATTTTGAAACCAAAAAATTCGTAATTTCTTCAGATGATTTTTTAGTTAAAGTTATGAGTAATATTTTTCATCATTTAGAAATATGTTCATCAAACTTTTTGAGCATATGATCCAAAAAAGCTTCACCCTGCTCCACTTGAGATAATTCCTCTAGTTCTTCTGGTGACTTCTGCATAAATTGAGAAAGCTGTTTTGAATATTTTGTTTTACTCATTATTCACGATAATTTTGAAAATAAGGATTTTCTACAAGAATTGTAGTATAGAAAATTTACGCTTTGTTGCAAGAGAAGTATGTATAATCTAGCAAATATGATTTTATAAAAATGTATATGTCAATTGATTTATAAAATAACACATTATGAGCTTGAAACTCTTAGAAAAAACATTATCAATGCTATTGATGTTTTTGTTTTTTCTTTGGTTGAATTATGAATAGAAACCATTTCAAAAAGTATGCATTTACACTTGTAGAATTAATTTTTGTTGCAATGATAATTGCATTAATTATGCCTGAAATGTTTTCTCTTTACAATTTTATAATAAAATCTAATAGAGAAATCATTGCAAGACAACAAGCAATCCAGCAATGATACGAATTTTTTGAAAGATTGAACATTTTAATGGAAGATTATACTATTGATTATGAAGAGTATTATAATCGCCAAATGGTAGGATGCGTAAAATCTTGATCTACGGTACTTAATTCAAAAAATTTTAAATGGAACATATGATTGTCTTGATATTGTACTGAATTTACCGCATATGGTAATGAAAATAGTAATATAAGTAATCATCCTGAATATCATGATATTTATTACTGTAGCTCTGAACATACTGGTATATGAGGAAACGAATTAAGGACTAGGGTCGTATGATGAAATCCAGATACTGGAGCGTGATATTGTGGTAAAATTATAGGTAAACAATCATATGGACAGTATTCTGCGTTATTTAAAGATGTAAAAAAAGGGGCTTGAATTATAGTTTGAAGTGAAGATGATGAAGAATTGTGACGCTTATTTAATATAGAAGTAGATGCAATTGAAGATTCTGATAATATTCAAGAATTGTATCTTATTTCTCATGACTGAGATAGACGTTTATATTTTCGTAGAATACTTGATAAATACGAGGAGGATGACAATTGAAAAATAAAATACAAACAATATAAGATTCAGATACTAAGATTGAGATGATTCGATGCTTGACGTAAACATAATTATAATGATATTTCTGACAATAATAAGTGACTTTATGATGGTGTGATTGATACTTGGGCATGTGATACTTCCATGTGATTTGAACCAAATAATAAAGACAACACCAATTGTTCTAATCTAACTAGTAGTGAAGGTAACAGTGTATGCTGAGCTTATTCTGAATATTATTTACCTCAGAATCCTAATGATTGTCGGGTAGATCTCACACACTGATCCACTGATTTATTTACATGGAAGATATCAATTTCACCTAAATGAGATTCTGATTTATATTGGGCTGAACCTAATAAACAGATAAATCCTTATATGAAAATTATGATAATCAATAAAATATACTATCCAAGTATTGTTTGAAATTTTAGAAGAATGGCTAATTCTATAGATGAATTTGATGTACCATTAGAGACAACAATAAATATGAAAGATTTTTATAAAGCAGATTATTAATATATTTATCATAAACTATAGAGTATGAATATATATATAGTATCACTTTTCCCTGAAATTTTTGAATCATTTTTCTCAGCTTCTTTACTCAAAAGAGCCCAGAAAAAATGAATTTTGAACATAAACTTTTGTAATCCTAGACAATTTTGTACTGATAAACATCAACAAATCGATGATGAAATATATTGATGATGAGCATGAATGCTTATAAAAGCTGAGCCAATAATTGATGCAGTAGAATCAATTATTAAAGAAAATAAGTTGAGAGAATCCGATTTTAAAATTATTTTTCCTTCTCCTGCCAAAGAAACTTTTACACAAAAATATTCATATACATTTTCTAAACAAGAAAACCTAATTTTTGTATGCTGAAGATATGAATGAATTGACTATCGTCGAGAGCTATATATGCAAAAATATTATCCGAAACAATTTGAAAAAATCTCATTATGACAGTTCATTTTATTATGATGAGAAGTTGCTACAATGACAATGATAGAATCCATAGCTAGGTTGGTTCCATGAGTAATCAAAGAATCTGAAAGCTGGCAAAATGAAAGTTATTCTTTGAAAGAAAATATGCAAAATTTAGAGGAACCAAATTATACCAGACCAGAAAATGTAAAATGATTTTCTGTTCCTGATATTTTATTAACTTGAAATTCTGAAGAAATAGACAAATGGAGGAAAGATAATTCCATTTTACTATAAAAATTAAATTGATTTTCGTATTCCTTAGTTATTCATCGAATAAATCATCTGAAAAACTTTCATCACTTATATCAATATTATTATTAAAATTTGCCTTTTTATCCAGTAAATCATGTACTTTTTGTAAATATTTATCATCTACATGTGTATAAATTTGCGTAGTTTGTATAGATGAATGTCAAAGCAAAGCCTGAACAGAACGAATATCTGCTCCTCTACGTAAAAGTGATGTAGCGAATGAATGACGGAGTGTATGTGGGGTTACTTTTTCAATTATTCAAACAAATTCTGCATATTTTTTTACTAGACTTTCCACGCTATTTCTCGATAATGGCTGACCATAACTATTGGGAGAGAGTGAAATAAATAAATATTCTGAATCATCTGCACGTGAAAGGATATATTTTTTCAGTTTTTCTTTTGCATCTTGTGTTAAAAAGACAGAACGTAATTTAGATCATTTTCCAATAACTGAGAACTGATTTTCGTTGAGTTTTATATCTTTTATCTTAAGCGTAATTAATTCTGTCACACGTAATCAAGTTCCGTAAAGTGTAGCCAAAATTGCTTTATCACGCAGGATTTTTAATGGTTTTTTTTCAGATGCAGATGGTGCTTCCAAAATATCTTGAACTTGCTGTTCTGTTAAATATGAAACTCTCCTTGGTGGAATCTTAGCCAAATCAACTTTTTCTGGAGAAAGAGTTTCTACATCGTTACGAAGCATAAATTTAAAAAAAGATCTTAACCCAACTGCATGGTAGTTCACAGTTTTTGGGCTAAGACCTTGTTTAATTAAAGTTGTCCTAAAATCTTGGATATGTATCATTTTTATTTGATTTGCATCTATATCTCAAACATAGTCAATAAAACGATTTACTCGCAATGAATAATTTTCTATAGTCTTTGGAGATGCATTTTTAGTATACTGAAGATAATTTACAAATCTCTCTAAATGAGAGCTTAATCTATTAGAAAAAGTGTAAGAATTGTTTTTCTTATCTATTTTCAAGATATGTCCTTGTTGCTTCTTTTTCTTCATCATTATCTAATCTAGCTTGTGTATATACTGTTTCTACCTCTGCTACTGGATGTAAATTTGCCTCGATTTTGGAGATAAATCATGAGACTTTTGTTTCAAATGAAGAATATGTCTCTTCATCAATTCATTCTAAATTATCAATTTGTAACTGATAATCCTCACATAAACGAATCACATATGAAGCGTATTTTATAACTTTTTCATTTGATTCATTCTCTCCAACTTTTTTATATCATTCTCCTTGAGATTTAAAAGATGAAATTTTAAGTTGAATATCATCAGCAGATATATTTTCTGTTTCCTCCACAGATGGTTCTTCTTGTTCTGTTTCTTCAAGAGTGTATGGTTCTATTTCTTCAGGTGGTGTATATTCTTCCTCAATTAGCTCTAATGTTGGTCATGATCCATGAACCGACTCAATATCTTCCTCCTCTTTTTTTGTTTTTTCTAATTCTTCTTGATCGTCCTCATGTGTTTCATCATATTCTGGTGTATCAGTTTTTTCTTCATCAACAGATTCTGGCTCTTCCTCTATAATTTTTGGCTCATCTATAACAGTACCCGTATCTACTACGTCTCATGTCTTTCTTTCAGGATTAACCGAAGGGAAAGCTAAGACTACAACAAAACAAAGCAACAAAAATATTCCCAATCACATAAATATCGTCGTTTTTTTACTTCACATAGATGTTGATTTAGTTTGAGTATTATTTGGCACACTTATTGAATTATCTGTAAATTGTGGATTTGATTTTAACTCAGAATCTAATATTTCATCCAAAGATAATGTAGACTTTATCGATCATACTTCTACTTGATTTTGAGTATTTTCGCTAACTTGTGGAATGTTATTAGATGAATCTATTGGTAATTCATTTATTTTATTCTCTTCTAAATTTTGTGTATTAGCTCACTGCTCTCCAATATTTAGGTTATTATTTTCTTGAATTTCCATATCACTAACTGGAGCTTTAGCTATATTTATATCCTCAGTTATATTAGGATTAGGATTAGGATTAGGATTAGAATTAGGATTAGAATTAGGATTAGAATTAGAATTAGAATTAAGATTAGAATTAAGATTAGAATTAAGATTAGAATCAGACTCAACCACCATTAAATTACCATCTTCACTTTGATTATCTATTACCGTTGAATTGAAAGAATCTTGTAAATCTGTAGAAAGCACATCTTGAAAATCTTGGTTTCTTTCAGAATTATTTTCTGATTGCTGGATATCTGTTGCATTTTCCTCATATGAAAAATCTATAGGCTGTCATCACAATAAATTCATCATATCTGGTTGGGAAGTCTCTTGATTTGTATTTTCTCTAGAATCTGTAGTTGTAAATAATTCTTGATCCTGAACTTCGGTATCATCTTTATTATCTTCTCAAGAAATAGTATCATTCAATGGGAACTCTCAATTTGTCTGATTACCTCATTCAATTAAATTATCATAAGTTAAATTTTGATTGTCTAAATCTTTATTATCTTCATTTTGTGGTAATGAGTTATCTCAAAACAAATCATTATCTTTATTTTCTGCTAATGATTCATCTCAAAATAAATCATTATCTTTATTTTCTGCTAATGATTCATCTCAAAATAAATCATTATCTTTATTTTCTGCTAATGATTCATCTCAAAATAAATCATTATCTTTACTTGTTTCATTATTATCTATATATACTTGTTCCTCATCATCTTGCATATTATTATTTATAACTTGACTATCATCGTTATGAGAATCGATAGCAAACTTCAAAGTTAAATCATTATTTTCTTTATTTTCAACATCATCTCCTGATGTGTCAATCATATCATTTTTATCACCAATAAACATTTCTTCTAAATTATTCGAAGTAGCACTTTGCTCATCTGTTTCTTCTACTCTTACTTCGTCTGAATTATTATCAAAAGAAAAATTAATGCTATCTTCTACATTTTCTCATTGAGAATTATCAAGATCTTGTTGTTCTAATATATCATTATTTTCTTTCTTAGTATCTCAGAATATATCATCAATTCAATTAATACTTCCATAATTTTTATCGGATACATTTGAAATTTCTTCAATTTTGTTATCATTCATTTTTGAAATATCCGTCTCTGTCTCATTCGAAAATTCCATATTTTCTCATACATTGCTAGTTTTTTCTTCATTTATATTTATCGAAAAATCATGATTCTCATCTATATTACTTTCTTGTGTAGAAAACCCTTCTATTTTTCCTTGTCATAATTCCTCATTTTTATCATTTTTTTCTCAAAATAATTCATCCAGATTACTTTTACCATTAGATTCATTTTCTAAATCAGCATTGTCTTCTACGTTTGTAACTGGTATATCTAATCTTATTTCATCTTTTTCATTATCTTCTTCTAACATTTTTGGAGTTATCTCTCCTTCATTTGAGTTACTTTCACTATTTAAACTCATATTACTAAAAAAATCATCATCTTTATTATCATCATTATTTTGTGTATTTTCAATTATATTTTCCGAATCTGAGTCTTCAACCTGCACATTTGAAATTTCTCAAAAAAGATCATTATTAAATTCTTTATCAACCACATCTTTTGTTTCAACATCTTCATTTCTTGAATTGATATCAAAATTTTTCTCAGACTCTCCTTCTGAACTTTTTATTTCTTCCACCTTTTCTTCTTCTCAAAAATCTAACATAAAATCATTATCATTTCAAGATTGATTTGTTGATGTTTGATTACTTCAGATTTGAGTTGAATTTTCATCAGACATTCTTTTCAAGATAGTTTATAAATCACTATCAATTATATTCAAAATGTCAAATAAAGCAAAAAATCATGGACTTTTTTAATAAAAATAAAAATCAGACTTTTTTTAGTCTGAAAATTCGTTCAAGAAGGGAGGGAATCGAACCCTCGTTTTCGGCTTCGGAGACCAACGTGCTACCATTGCACCACCTTCTTATCACATATTTCTTGCTATTACAGCTCCTCGAAATTGTAAATCTTCTCTATCTCTGTGGATTACTTTTGCTAATTCTGATAAAGTTGATCCTGTTGTTGTTACATCATCGACTAATAAAAATGTTGATCAGTTTGGTATTAAGGATAAGTCTTCAGTACTAAATACTCATTTCAAATTTGCTTTCCTTTTTTCACGGTTTAGATGCAATTGAGAAATAGTATACTTCTTTTTTGAAGCCAGTTTTAACATAGGAATTCATAACTGATTTGCAAGAGATTCCGCTAAAAGTTGAGACTGATTGTATCATTTCTCGTAATATTTTCTTCTCCAGTGAGATGGTACATATGAAACAAAAAGCTGATAATTCTCAAGTTTTGACTTTAATTCTTGATTAGTCCTAATTAATAAAGCCAACCTTTCTGCAAGGAAGGAAATCACATCTTTTTTGTGAGCAAATTTTGCTTTTAGAATTAACTTTTTAGCTACTCATTTGTATGCAAATCAAATAATAATTCATTTTAAAATCTGACTTTCTGCACAAGTTTTACAGGTTTGAAAGTCTGGAGATTTTTGATGACAAAATGGACACATTTCTGGATGAGAATAAAGTTCTTTTTTACATTCTGAGCACAAATATTCTCATTTCTTTCAGCATCATATACATGTACGTGGAAATAAAAAATCTAATAGCATATTTTATTGTCACGGATAAATAATAATTGAAAAAACGAACCTAGGGAGGTTCGTCTTCGAGTGAAAATCTATTTAATTGAAATAATTTTTACATCTTTTCTTTCGTTGTTTAATCTCATTTTTGCCACATCTCCAGCTTTTTTACCTCTAATAGCTTGTCCAAGTGGAGAGTCAAATGAGATGAGAGTTTCTCCATGTTGGTATTTTACCTCTCATGTTCAAACGATAGTTACCTCATGTGGATCATCATCTTCAATTTGAACGATAACTTTTGATCAGAATCAAACTGTTTTTACTCATGATTTTTTGTCTGAATCGATAATTTCAACTCAGTCTATCAAGTCTTCAATCTGCTTAATTCTAGAATTTATCAAATCCTTTTCTTCAAGAGCATTTTTATAATCAAAGTTTTCTGAAAGATCTCATAACTCTTTTGCCTCAGCAATCTGTTCTAACACAGCAGGTAATTTTTCCTGTTTGAGTTCCTGAAGTTCTGCAATGAGTTTTTCGTATCATTCTCTACTAATTGTTTTAGTTGCTTCTGCCATAATAATTTAAACGGAAATAAAATATTTTTATAAATTATTTATTGAACAATTTTCCCCAGAATCCAAGAATATGTCTCTTCCATTTATCGAATGCATGAGAAATCAAATCTGTTGCAACCTTAAATCATTGATGAGAACTTACAACAAATTTATCTCCATCAGATACGAATACGAAATCAGATTCATATTTTCACTGTTTATTTTTCGTAATTGTATATTCTATACTAACTTTTGCGTCAGGATTTTTTGAATAAATTTTTTTGAGGATTGATTGAGACTTATTTGTAATTTGAAATTGTACTAATTTCTTGATATCGGCTTGCATAACTTCAGATACATCAACGAATCTTTCTTTAAGTTCTGTCACATTTAGTGCATTTTCTGTCATTTTATTTAAAATAGTAAGTAAAAAACTTCAACCAAATTAGTAATAGATAAAAGCATTTAAAATTCAATGGGAAATCTGATTTTAAAAAATTATCTTTTGTGTGTAAGTTTGTATCACTCTTTTACCCCAGAGAATAGTCATTTTATTATTTTAAAGCAGCCTTTTCATCATCGGATAATAGCTTTAGTTGTTAGCCGAAACAAACATCCAGGCAATCAACATATATAAAATTGATAAAGCTGTTTTTTATTTCAGTGTTTTTTTGTAAATAAAAATCGGTTTCTAGCCTTTTGTTTAGCTTGAGAATATGATCAAATTCGAGCTTGTTCAAGCTTTGTTTTATCTCTTTCATGATGTTTTACTTTCAAATCATCAAATACTCGCAATTGGATTCACTTCTCATGTAGAGATAATGTATAATCCAAGTCTTCACTAATTCGAGCAATTTCCTCATCATATTTTACTTTCTTAAGAGTGGAAGCTTTACTAAAAATTCAGTTTCCACTGAACATCTCTATTTGAGATTGTTCTTTCCCATTTAATAAATGAAGAACGGGACGAGATTGTCGATAATTAAAATGAGAAAATCATTGATTTTGAATTTGTCCAGTATCTCTATAATACAAACTAGGCAAAATTACATATTCTCACTCATCTTTTGAATTTAAATTTTCTCGTTTTCTTAAACAATTTTCCAAAAAATCTGGCTCAACTTCATTGTCATCATCGAATAATTGAATAAACTCCCCTTTTGCATGATTTAGTCAAAAATTACGTACATAACTAGCTCATCAACCATGATTTGGATTAAAATCACTATTATTATTTGTGAAAAAGTTTGTATGATTTAAAATTCCTAATTCTTGCTCTTCAAAAAAGTTTATGAAATCTTCTTCTTCCATTTTTATAAAATTTCTGTCACATACAATATTAACATCAAAATCTGTAAATGTCTGTACACTTAGCATTTTTAGGAACTTCAATAATAATTCCTTATCCCTCGCTCTTGAACCACAAACTACAGATATTTTCATATAATAGTTTTTAATATAAATAACTATTTATTCTAGTATTTATATTGCCTTTTTTTTCAAGTGAAAGATTATCTTATACTAAAAAAAGGTCCCATCTAAGAGACCTTTTTTCGTTTTTATTCATAAATTTTATTGTTGAGTACACAAATTGGCATCATTCATCATTCTCCATATTTCGAATAACTTAATCATTTTTTCATAATTTGACATATTATTGTATCATTCTTGGATTTTTTGTAATAATCATTTTAATTCTCATAATGTTGATACATTTAAGTATTCACGACTTCATCATAAAGCTAGCATAACTTCATCTACACGATCTAGTGCTGATTCTGGTGATATTGGTTTATTAACATCTCAGAAACAGACATCTCACAAGGTAGTTCAAGCTTCTTCTAATTCTGAATCTGTAATATTTCTTCCGTATGCATTAAATGTAAATTGTCATTCATATTGTTCTTCTTCATTATTAAGGAAGCTTGAATTTGAATATTTTTCAAACCAGAAATCTTTAATTGCTATAGCTGGTGGTAAATCACGCAAAAAGCTTAACAATCATTCTGTTCTATTTGCCTGTTTCTCTAGCCCTACTTTATACGCTAAATATGGGATATCTCTGTATTTATCTCTAAAGTCATAAAAACATTTCTGGTTAGAATCTGAATTATTACATAGCGCACTATCTCTAACCGCTTTCATAATTATATCATCATCTATTAATGTAGTTTCAGTTCATCAAGCTACCCAGTGGTATAAATCATATCATATAACCAAATCGATATATTTAGATTTTTGTTCTTCTGTAAAATCTGATAAATTCATTGGAAATTCCCAATCAGAACTAGCTGTAAAGGTATCCCAATATTTTTGCATAAGATTATTAATATCTTCTGTCTTTTTTTCTTTTATTTCATTTAACAAATAGAAGAAAAACTCGTTTAATAATGCTATATTACTCTGATTTGATGTTATTGAAAGTTTATTTACTAACAGTAAGAATGAACGTTTATTAGGGGATGAAAAAGATATAGAAATTGGCGTATAGAAATAATCCGAACCTTCCATATCAACCTTTTCTCAAATTGTGATATTTTCTATATTATTATAATCTGAGTCATTTCATACATATTTAACAAAATCACTTCGATATTGAATTAAGTATAAATCTTGGAATTTATCGTTTTCCAAATATTTTTGTCACAAAACGGTCATATCAAAGTTTTTAGTGTATGGATCTTTCCAAACGTTCAATGATGGTAAATATATATTCTGCAATAAAATTTCATAATAACTTTTTTGCTGTTCTTCAAATAATTTATCAATTTCAACTTCTTCTAGTATATCACTATATACAGATGCAAGGGTTCCAATATTTAATATTTCCTTTCAGTCTGAATATGAAGATAATACTGTTGAGTTTGCTTTCGTATTATATGTTGATAATAGCTTTAATGCTTCAGTGTTATTATTCATTTCAGAATATTTATTGAGAACCTCCATTCCATATAAGACTGCTCATGCAGCAATGACTATCGATACACAGACAGATACAATGGAGTCTTTACGAGTGAATGTGAAGACTTTCCTGTAATTCTTTGATGTATCTCAACTTTCTTTTTTTTGGAAAAGTCATTTAAATTTTGAGATTATTGCACCAAAATCAAAATTAAATTTTTCAACTCATTTTTTTAATTTATTTTCATTTGCCATCTTTATAATTGATAGATAATAAAATTTTTATTATAAATTAATTTACACTGTCTTCTAACATTCATTCAGATTCCTCAATACTTTCTATACTATCTCACTCAGATTCGTAATTTATCACATCTTCTTTATTATTCCAATTGTTTTCCATAGTATTTCATCAGTTTGATTTATTTAACCTATCTGATAATAACTTCTTTATACTTTCAAGGTCAATGTAGTCAAAGATTTCTCTTTCAGTACCTTTCTGAATAGGTACGGTAAAATCTTTACTTGAATAGTTTACTGTTCTAGATATACCTCATCGATTCACAGTTCTTGTATCTACATTTATTTCATTAGTATTTATTTCTGCTCATATAACAAAACTTGATTGCTTTAATAAATTGATAATATTCGTTAGTATAAAGATGTTTGGATTTTTTATTCACTGTGCCATAAGATTTCTCTCATCTTCCTGGTTTGTGTATACTTCAATATTAAATGAAATATTTTTTGATTGTGCATTAAATCACTTAAATGTAATAGAAAATAGTGTTGTATCTTCTTTCTCAAGCAACTGACTAATTGCATTCATTACATTTTTAAATAACTTAATATTTACCGAATCATCCTTCGTAATACTATAGTATAAATCAAGATCTCATATAGTATCACAGTTTGCACTAACTTCAAATGGATTTAGATAACACATATATACATAAGATGTGATATCTTTTTCTCATCTTCAATTAATTTGATTGAATAATTTATTTAATGTATCGACATTTACCCCATTCATTTTTACCATTTCTAAGATTGTTGTAAGAGCGGTATTCATGTATGAGAAAACTTTTGTCGCCGTAGAAAATTTTATTATTTCTAAGGCATTAAGGGATCTCTGAATTGTATCTATTGTTTCATTCTCAGATAACAAGAATTCTAGTTCTTGAGGTAAGAATCATTGTTTAGCAATATTTTGCCTCAGTGTTTCTGCTGATCTTGCCTTAGCCTCTGAATCTTTTACAAGATCTATTACATAGTCTGAAAGTAATTCTTTCTTTTCTATATAGTCAATATCAGAAGCATTAATGATTTCGTTTACCAACTGCTGAGTTTGTCAAGCTCATACGGTAGGCGTCTTATAATTTTGTTTATTATTCATTCAAACTAAATCTTTAAGTTTTACTAGTTTTTCTTCATACTTTGTCACGAATTCTTGATACTTTGCATCAATTGTTGTTTGGCTAGCCTGCGTAATATACAAATCAAAAGAATAAGCCAGAACTATTGCTAATATTCAAAGTAATGATAAGAATCATGAAAAGAAAAATCGTCTTAAATAGCTTCAAAGACTATCTCACTCTTTTTCAGTATAAACTTTTGTCTTTATTCATTCTTCAGATTCCAAAAACACATTATCATTTAATTGGCTTTCCAATAAATTAGCATTAGATTTATTGTCTACATCTAGTGCTACATCTTCTTCTCATGAATCTATAGTCTCTTCCATATCATCTAAAGAAAGTGATGATAAATCAGAAACATCAACATTTCACTCTAAATTTGGATCTTTTTCTACCATTTTGTTTTTGTATGAATAAAAGTTTTCACAGATAAGTATATTCAGAAATATCAAAAAAGTCAAAAAAAATAGGACTTTTTTTATTTATTAAATTTGACTATTAATAAATTTCATTATAAAATAGCATACTACCTTGAATATCCTGACAAAATTTTTATAAAAAACATAGAATGATTTTATAAAGATTATTGAATGAAAGAAAAAATCTATGACATAATTATACTCTGAGCATGACCAGCATGACTTTTTTGTGCTAATAAAATAGATGAATGAAAATCTATTCTAATTTTGAATAAAGCTGATTCTCCCGCTCAAAAGTTACTTCTTTCTGCAAAAGGAAGATGAAATATAACTAACGTGGGAATAAATCCGGGAAAAGATTATGCAACTGATGAGCCAGATTTTGTGAAAAATGCTTTTGAAAAATATTGAGTAAAAGATTTTCTGGAATTTTTGAATAATGAGTGAATTGAAATTAATGAAGAAAATAATGGAAGAATTTTACTAAAATCTGGTAAAGTTAAACAATTTCACGAAAAGTTATTACAACTCGTTGAAAATAAATGAGTAGAAATAAAATATAATTCAGATTTTTTGTCTGTGAAGAAAACAGATAATATATTTGAGGTTGAGACTTCGAGTTGAACTTATCAATCAAATAATTTCATAGTCGCTACATGATGACCAAGTTTCCCAAAATTATGAGCAACATGAGTCGCTATTGATATAGCAAAAAGTTTTGGATTAGAAACTTCTGCATACTACCCTGCTCTAGTTTGATTTGAAACTAAACAGGATTTTTCTTCATTGTCTGGTTCTTCTGTAATCGGAAATTTAGATGTAATAAAATGAAATAATGTAATTTACTCTGAAAGTGGTCCGATTTTGTTTACTCATTGGTGAATTTCTGGACCTGCAGTTTTCAATGCTTCACTGTTTATGAAAGAATCTCCTACCGTAGTGAAGTATAAGACAAAGTTAAGGGTTTCAAGTAAAGAAATCACAAAAAGATTAATATCATTTTTATGATTTCGTGTAAATAAATTGGAAGAATACATAATTTCATCTGATATAATAAATGTTCGCTGATTAGATGAAGCAAAAGTTTGCTGATGAGGAGTATGAACAAAGAATTTGAATGATGATTTTGAATGTAGAGAGATTCAGTGACTTTATTTCATTTGAGAATGCTTAGATGTGACGTGAAAAACATGATGATATAATCTTCAATGGTGTCGAACGAGTTGAGCTGTTTGTGCTAATGGAATAAATGGAAAATAAATCAGAATTTTAGCTTGTTTTTTATATGGTAAATTTATATATTACATTCGCTGTGCTCCTGTAGTTCAATGGATAGAATAGGCCCGTCCTAAGGGTTAGATGCTGGTTCGATTCCGGCCAGGAGTAAATTTGTAGAACTAAGAAAGTTTTACTCTCAAGGTAAAGCTTTTTTATTTTTATGAAAAAATTTTGCATTTTTTGATGTTTTTGAGTATAATTGATTCGTGAATATTTAATTTAATCATTGTTGAATGGAAAGTTATAGCAGTAATTGTTATGGATTTATGCATGCAGGACTTCTCAATAGTGAAGATGAATTTTATCTTGCTAGAGATGAAGCTTTTGAATGAATTAATTGAATAAAAACATTGAATAAAAAACTAAATAAAATTCAAGGCAATACCGTTGAATCTATTCAGGATTGTTTATCTGATAATGAAAATAAATTTAGTATTATTGAAATTTTTGATGGAGATAAAAAAAGCCAACATATAGCATTTATAGATAATGAATGAAATTTTTATGACCAAGATGGACCAGACTGACCTATTCGTTTATGAGAAAATATTGAAGACTTATTACATGAATACAAGAATATGCTTTGATGAACAGCATACTATCAGATACATATTTTGAATAAAGACTTATCCTTGAAAGTTGGGAATTTCTTAGATGATTTAAAGTAATTAAACAATAGTATCCGCATCTCGATTAATCTTGAATCATTTAGCATTCAGATTTAGTTTTGTATATACCACATCCATAAAGTTTCTAACTTCTTTTCATTTTAGGATGATATTGTAACGATATTTCCCAAACATTTTGTAAATTAATGGAGGCGTGGAATAAATCTCCAAATCATTCATCTGATATTTCTGTGCGAGATAAAGAAGCTCTTTATAAAGCTGATCTACTTTATTGAAAACTTTTTCCTCAATTTCATTCTTATAGAGAATTACGCACAAATCCGCATATGGCGGATATTTATTCAATTCACGAAAACTATCCTCCTCCTCTCGAAACTGCTTTTCATCCATCCTGCAAGCATTACGAATAGAATATTGCATAGGATTAAAAGTCTGAACTACAAAATTTTTACAATCATATTTTGAAAAACATTCGTAAAGCAAATGAAAGTTTTTTTCTCAAACATTAAAATCGGGTATATTTAATCATAAATCCGCATTGAGAAATATAATCATATCGAGTGGATATTCTTTACTTGGCTGGCACAAAAGACTAGTTCAAATCACAATTTGTGGTTGTTTCTCTTTCATTTGGTCTATCAGTTTTTTAACTTTTGTTGGAGAATTTGCATGGTCTGAATCCACTATCAGAGTTTTAGCTTTATATTCATTTTCAATATATTCGGCCACTTGCTGAGTTCAAAGTCAGTAAGTTTTAACGGCATTTTCTCCGCATTTTGAACAAGTAGTTGAAAAATTGTACTGCATTTTACAGATATGACATAATCACATCAATTCTCAATTTGCCTGCTGATGATAAGAAATAGGGACCGAACACCTTTCACAGTAAGGGATATGTCCACATTTTGTACAAATCATTCACGGAGCATATCACTTTTTATTCACGATAATTCATATTTTTTTTCTCTGATATAACTGCTTTTCTATGGCCGATTTTACGAGTTCAGAAAAACGATAGTCTAGTTCTCTAGTCATATCCACAAGGAATATCGATTTATCTTTATGCTTAAATTGTTCGTAATTCATCAGCCAGATTTTATGTTTGATATAATAAATTAAGTGTAATAAAATTCTGACTTTCTTCAAGTAGGAAAAAGGAGCCAAAATATTTGACTCCTTCTAATCCTTTTTTTCAAAGATGATTAATGTACCATCGATACCAAGAGAACTACAAATGACTGAGTTACCTGCCACACGGAGATTAAGATTCTCAGCAATCAGAGCAGAGACAGCCTCACAGAGATGGTCTTCAGCTTGGCAATCTCCTCTGCTTGTGGAGATTAGAATTACTCCGTTGTCGTAGTTATTGAAGTACACATGCTTCTCCATGAAGGTTTCGGTTAACCTATCACTAATCTGAACAAAATTGTTTTTTAACATAGACAATCTTTTTTTTATTTAGTTTAACTTTTTGTTTATTTTTCAAAATATATACATTCAATAACAAAAAGTCAACAAAAAAAGAGCGCACCGGTATACAGCACGCTCAAAACCCTTAATATCGTTGTTCACTCGCCACTACTAAACGATTTTTTCTAGAATCCATGGATTCAAACGCTTATTTGCAGCTTTCCACGGCTTATCGCAGCTTATCACGCTATATTCCTACTAAAGGAATTTTAAGGGACGGGGTACGTTTGCCCTCAGAAATTCAGTTCCAGGTACCCACTGAAGGAACATTATTTCATCCTTGGGGAGTCAACAAATGATTGATACAGACAAGCTTCTACATAGCTTGAACGTAGTTTATTTATATTTTTTTATTAAAAAAAATCAACCAAAGGGTTGACTTAAAATATAAATCAAAATTCAGACTTTTAATATTTTTCAGTTTCATCATTAAGAAATACACATGCTACTCATGCTGAACGAAAAATTTCTTCAGCTTCTTGTCCATGTTGATATCTTTTATCACAAACTACTCTCTTAATTCCACATGCTACTATCATATGAGCACAATGTCTAATCGTGCATGGAGTCATTGTCACGTAAAGAGTTGCTCATTCTAGAGCGATTCATTTTCTAGCAGCACTAGCAATTGCATTCTGTTCTGCACAGTTATTTCTCATACAATGTTTCTCTTTTTCTCATTTTTCGTTAATCATAGAAATCATTTGATGACCTACCATTTCACATGTATCTGATCATTCTGGAGCATTAGCAAATCATGAAGAAATTACGGAGTTATCTTTCACAATCACGCATCCGCATTTTCCACGGTCACATGTACATTTTTCAGCGACTACTCTCGCAATATCCATAAAATAGTCATCTCGAGAGATGTCCTTTGGTTGTAAATTTCCATGATCTTTGATTATTCAGTTCTCTTCCATATATTTTTGTGAAACCATAACGAAAATTTTAATATAAACTAATCTATTATAATTCATTATCCAAAATTTTGCAAATTTTTATGTAGTTTTTAAGTTTTAAGAAAAGCCTGAAAGCAGAAACTACTATCAGGCTTAAATTTTTTACAGGAACTTTTCATTTTCCTTTGCTCGCTCATTGAGTTCAAGAAAGGTAACTCTTTTAAAGTCCTCTTTGAATCGCTCGCCATCCAAATAAGCATGGCAACGAATTGTGTTTCTCAAACAGGCGAGAAGGTAGAGACCCATTCCTGTATGTGGGTCCACGATGGTAGTGAATTCACCATCTCTCAACAAGAGTTTTTGGAAAGTCGTTGGAGCTTCTCCCCACTCCTCTACTGGAGCATACTTCTCACTGGGAAGTCTTCTTACTTTTTGAGCTCCCCCTTTCGGTTGTCTTTTTCCTTTTCTCATAATGTAAATTTGTTGTTTTTTGTTTAACTTATTTTTGCTTACGCGAATACTTGTATATTTATTTTATATCCAAATGTCAAGAGATATAAAAAAGCATCAATAATAACTGATGCCTTTTAATTAGAACAATGCATTTACTTTTCTTCATGCGCCCTCATATGCCAACGTAACTTTCCCTTCTCCGGCGTTTGAACAGCAGTTATAATAACCTGGTCTGACTTATGTTTACCGAAGTTCTTTTTATAATACGTTGCGAATTCGGCAGGAGTCGCTGTGATACTCACGTCAAGTGTATTCTCCACGTCATCAATCACGGGGAATTCACTAGGTGCTTCACAGACACCCATCTTGAACGCAGGATCATTGAAGATAGTTGGGAGAACTGAGTAGATAAGAGAATCCTGAGAAATAACCTCGAGGCTCTCATAATTAAGAGCATCAGTGGCAACAACTTCCTTACTTTTTTCATTCATGTAAAGGATGGTTACCACACAAAGAGCAATACCGAGGATGAGAGCAATGCCCCATCCATTTTTAAAAAACTTTTCCATACGCTTTGCTTTTATTGGTTGGTAATTATTTTTTATTTAACTTTATTGATATATTTATTTTGTTATAAATGTCAAGTATTATAAAAAACAAAAAAAGCTGCAAATTAATGCAGCTCAATTGAAATTTAAAGTAAGAATTAATAGCTTTTTGCGAATAGAACTCTACATTCACTCTCCTTTCAACTAATCATATCCTTTCACTTTTCATTTGCATCACGAATATATTCTCCATTTGGGAAACAACGGATTGTTGCTTTACATTCTTCCTGGATTTTTTCTGCAGTTTCAGCTGTTCCATCCCAGTGAGCGAATACAAATCCTTGTTCAATTTTTTCTTTGAATTCATCGTATGAATCAACGTAATATGTATGTTCTTCTCTAAATGATTTATTCTTTTGAAGTAAGAGAGACTGGATATCAAGCAACATCTTTTCAATATTTGAAGAGAATTCTTCGATAGTCGTCTGAACTTTTTCTCATGTAGCCCTAGTAAATACTTCAATTTTTCAGGCTTCTAAATCACGTTTTCAGATTGTAATTCTCAAAGGTACTCATTTCATCTCTCGTTCATGGAATTTCCATCCTGGAGTTTTCTGAGTATCGTCATCCATCTTCCAAGTCAGCTTTTTTCTCATTTCTGCATATTTACTAGAAAATGTTATATAAGTCTGATCTAATTTATCTGTAAGTGGTTTCAAGAATGATTTGATTTCCTTCAAATCTTCTGCAGTTTTGAAGATAGGAACAATTACTAAATGTATAGGAGCCAAAGCAGGAGGTAAAACTAAACCATGATCATCACTGTGTGCCATTATCAAATTTCACATTAATCTGGTACTAACTCCCCATGAAGTTCACCATACATATTCTAGTTCGTTATTTTCATTTGTAAATTGCACATCAAAAGCTTTTCCAAAATTCTGACCGAGGAAATGTGAAGTTCCAGCTTGCAATGACTTCAAATCTTGCATCATTGGTTCTATTGTATATGTTTCTAATGCTCCAGCGAAACGTTCATGAGCTGGTTTTCTTCCAACTACTGGAGATGTTGCCAAATATGATTCAGAAAAATCTCTATAAACATCTATCATTTTCTTTGCTTCAGCATTTGCTTCCTCTGATGTTGCATGAGCTGTATGTCATTCCTGTCGAAGGAATTCTGCGGAACGAAGAAAAATTCTAGTTCTCATTTCCCAACGAACTACGTTAGCCCATTGATTGAGAAGAAGTGGCAAATCACGATAACTAGATATCCATTTTTTGTAGCTATCCCAAATAATAGTTTCAGATGTTGGACGAACGATAAGTTCTTCTTCTAGTCTAGCTTCTGGATCAACTACTACCCCACTTCCATCTTCAGCATTTTTTAGTCTATAATGAGTAACTACTGCACATTCTTTAGCAAATCATTTAACGTGATCTGCTTCTTTACATAGAAATGACTTTGGAATAAAAAGTGGGAAATAAGCATTTTGGTGTCATGTATTTTTGAACATTTGGTCTAGTACATCACGAATATTCTCCCAAATCGCATATCCATATGGTTTGATAACCATACATCCACGAACTGATGAATTTTCAGCTAAGTCAGCTTGTTGAACTAAATCGTTATACCATGCAGAATAGTCTTCTGCCCTTGTTGTTATTGCCATAATTATTTTAAGTTAATGAAAAGTAAAATTAAATCTGAAACCTCACCCTACCCCTCTCCTAATAGGAGAGGGAAACCACGAAGTGATGGGAGAGGTTAATTATCTATTTCGAGGGGACATGGACTATATATTTCCAACTCATTTCTGGATTACTAATTATAAATTATTTTTCATATATGAGTTAATTATATAAATGCTAGATTTGTTTTCAATGTTAAAAAAGCTAACCTTCACGGTCAGCTTTTTAATTTAGTTCATTTTTAATTAGAAAGGAAGTTCGTCACCTGCACTTGCAGATCATTCTCCTCATTCAATTTTCCAAGCTCAAATACTATTGAATCGTCTTCCATCATATTCTCTAGCTCTATAGTTTAAGAAAACTTTTACATGATCTCCAACTTTGTATTGTTTGATTAATTCAGTTTTTTCTCCTAATAAGTCTATCATCAAAGAGTTTTTGAATTCTCTATCAGAATCTTCTTCAATAACGAAACTAACTTTTGGAAGTTGTTTTTGACCAACTACTGTTTCTTCTGAAATAAAAATAATTGTTCCTTCAATTGTCATTACAAAAAATGGTTAATAATAAAACTGTAATTTATGGTAAATTTTTTTATTTCTTTTGCAAGTTGAATATTTCTTTAATACAAATCCAAGCTACTCCACAGGTCAAAAATGCATCTGCAACATTAAATACTGGGAAGCTTCCAAAAGATAAAAAGTCTCTTACTCATCATAGATAAATTCTATCAATCAAATTTCAAATTGTACCCGCAAAAAGTAATGCAAATTCTACGGTTGTAAGATATTTTTTGTGAAAAAGATAGATGAATAATCAAATACAAATTATGCTAACGGATAGTATTGCAACCATTGGCATAGACATTCATCGAGAAATTCAGTCATTTAGCAAGGGTTCCAAGAAAAAAATCTGACTTCAAATTTCTAAATCATAAAAAAGATATTTCGTCAGTTGATCGATTCAGATTAATAATAAACAAAGTAATGTTGCAACGATTCGTTTTTTCTTCATAAGAAAGGTCTGATTTTTTCTAAACGTTTTTCTTATAAATAAATGTTCGATAAAAACAAACCCTTTTAGATAAAACTTCCACTAGACATCGAACATGATATTTTTATATTCAAGTTATGATTTATATCATAAGACACCAACAAAATGAAACTTACAACAAAAAGAGATCGACGGTATTTCTGGAGAGAGTTATTTTCTTATATGATGCCAATGATTTTAATTGTATGAACTGTTGATGTTTTCTTTAATTTTATGCAGTGTCCATTACATCCAGAATGGTCTGCTCCGTGTAGTGTTATTTGGGTAAATGCGGCTGGTTATGGATTTTTCTTGATTATTACGATAATTTTCGCCATTTTTTCTGCTAGAAAACTAAGAAAAATTAAAAAGAAAATTGAGAATGAATTCTTGGAAGTTGCTAATCAAGCTGAGAACAAACCTAAAGACAAATTAGAAAAACCTGAAAAAGTAGAAGAAAAATCCGAAGAAATCGAGAAAGTTAAAGCTGTAAAACCAAAGAAAATTATTGTAAAAGCTAATAATAAAGAACCCACTAAAAAAGCAGTAAAAAAAGGTACAAAGGAAGATACAAAGAAATCAATTAAATCTTCAACAAAGAAACAGTCAACGACAAAGAAAAAATCCATCAAAAAATAATCATTTACAATAAAGGCAGTCAGATACGACTGCCTTTTTAAATTGTTAAGTACTCGCCTTATGTGAAGAGTGAAATCACTCCACACACCAAAGCCCCAAGAACAATAGATACAACGATGATAATTGAGCTAACTGTCTGCCAAGCCTCTATTACCTCGTCTTTCTCTTTTTGAGTCTTACATTTCCTAAGCTCAGATTCCAATACTGGATTCATTACACCTTGAAAACCATAGACTCCTCCTCCAAATACGTAAAGATCATTCATAAGCAAAAAGGTTTTAGAGTTACTGCACAGGGGTATGTATAAATTTCCTATTATTAAAAACAAGCCATTTTCAAAAAAAATAAAAAAATATTGACTTTTATGACAAAATTTATTATAAGAATATCGCATGGTTTATCCATGCAACTATTTAGCCTGACTGACTTTCGTTGTGATAACGCGAGTCAGTTTTTTTGTAAATATATTGAAAATAAATAGCAATTGAATAATATAATTGTATCGATTATTTATCGATAGGCATTTCAGTTTACTTTTGTTGTGAAACAAGAGAAACTCGTTTATGATTCAGAATTTAATAGTTTAACTGATCTTTGTTGTGATAATACGGATCAGTTTTTTTTATCTTGTATTTTAAATATATTTTCCTTATACTTGACATTACATAAAACAAATATGTAAGCATATGAAAACAAAAGAATTTCTCAAAAAGTGCGGAAGAGTTGCAGTAAAAACTCTTCGTTGGTTGGGATTTTTCATTTTTGAAGCAATTCTAACAGTGTTTAATCTTCTCATTATTGGGTCTGTTGTCTTTTACTTCAGCTATGTGTTCGGATCAACTCCACGTATCGAACCAGATCGTCAAAATGTCTCTATCAAAAAAGTCGATGGTTTCTACCTGATTCAAGGCAAAGAGTACCATAGATACCAAGAACGGCCATTTCCAGATTGTAAAATCAAATTTCACAACAAAGTGCTGGAATTCAAGAAAGGAGATATTTACGATGGAGGCAAATGTGTAACGGACAAAGTTTCAATTCAGGGAACTGATGGTGGATTCAGAATTTATTATTTAAAACACTCGTATCCATTAAACACTCTTACAAATATTAAAGGAACTTACTATTCTGACTGGGCAGGGACTATAGAAAATAGCGAAATGTACGCAAAAGATGGAGCATTCTATGTCGATATAGATGAACGTCATGGATTTGCAAATTTCTTGTTATTGTGCTTTGTCCTGGCTATTCTAATCATATTTAGAAAAGGTCTTGCTGAGATTACAAGGAACTGGTTCGAGAATGAATACGATATAACATCTGACTTCGTAGATGATTACATCATTGGATTCATTGGCTCAATATTTGCTAAGAAAAAGGAAGAAGATTAAAAAAATCTGAAAAATTAAGGAGAATGAGTTTATCTTGTTCTCTT
>Ga0310691_10002432_pt1 | contig 24854 bp, 15 predicted proteins | sample 176DNAGHGlowgp2_FD_203887 | JGI IMG/M metagenome (GOLD analysis project Ga0310691, IMG submission 203887) | Sheep rumen microbial communities from Palmerston North, Manawatu-Wanganui, New Zealand - 1766 DNA GHGlow gp2 (v2) (version 2) | ecosystem: Host-associated > Mammals > Digestive system >...
AATCGGAACAGCTGAGCCTGTCAGGATGAATTGTCCTTCTTCTCCACGATGGTCCACTTCAAATCGGACGGCATCCCAAAGTCTGGGGGCTGTCTGCCATTCATCGATAAGTCTGGGCGCGTCCCCTTTCAATACTCCCTTGGGATTGATGGAGGCCAATTCTTGCCAATTAGTGCCCTCTTCTATGTCATCCATATATACAATACTTTTGGCTTGTTGCTCTGCGGTTGTGGTCTTGCCACACCATTTGGGACCCTCGATGAGCACGGCACCCATGCCCTCCAACTTTTTTCTCAGCAGAACATCTGCGATTCGATGCTTATATTCTTTCATAGTTTTATTATTTTCGGGTGCAAATATACACATTATTTTTTTAACCTCCAAACTTTTTCTTCAAAAATTCCCGAGTTTGGCCGTATTTTATTTCCAAATTTGGCCGAAATTCATTACCGAAAATGGCTGAGTTTTATTACCGAATTTGGCTGGAGTGGTTAAAGAAAGATTTGGTGGGTATGCAAAAATATAACCCATAGTTATCAGAACAGGAAGAAATGTTATATGAATTGATGAATGGGTATTATACCACCATACAATTACTGATTCATCTTGTTCCCGTTTTGTAACCTAATACAAAAAACTCGCAATGTTTGGTTGCGAGTTTCTTTTTTGAGCCAAAGCGCTTTCGTGTCTTCTTGTAATTCCGTATTTTTGCACCTCTATCAGGCACATCAAGCCTATAGGCGGCAATAAGATGTTAAACGAGAAAGATTCAAGCAACGAACTTGATGCATATGAGGAGGATAAAGGCCCGTCGATGGCTCTAGATGCCAACGACAAGGCCGATGATAATCCTTGTTCGCGAAATCAGAAACCTGCCAGTGCTGCCATCGGTGGGGCATTAGGAGGCATCGGAGGACGATGCGCCAATAAACCCCGGTCAAGATAGCTGGGCGTGAGAAGTCGGTCATTCAACGTGATCGACTTTTGTTATGCCGTATTTCCGCAGTTCGTTGCCTGTGGCAGGGATGTAGAGAAGGAATTCGTCGAAGACAATGTATTGGCGTTTGTTCATCGTCATTGTGCCTACATTGTCGTCTATGGTGATTCGGTCGAGTCCTTCGATGGAGGATTTTGGCACCTTGTAGTATCCCTTGTCTTCCCCAATGGGGATGAAGATGGCATCCTGCGTGATGGCATAGATGTTGGGACGGAAGACGTACTCCAGGTTCTCGAATGGCTTTTCGATGCGACAGGTTTTCATCCATTGGTCGTAGATGGCGAGGGTTTCTGCATCGGTCACACGGCAAAGGTCGATCTTCGCGTTCCAGACTGATGATGGCATCAGTCGAACCAAGGGCAACGTGTCGGGTGTGTCGTCGGCTGGCATAGCAGTCTTGTACCAAACTTGGTCGCTGTCGTTGTAGGCCTGACCCTTGATGCGGTGCTTGATGGCTTCGGGATGGAGCAAGTAGGCGATTATGCCTTTCTGGATACCTTCGATGAGGAATAGCGTATAACGTATGCCTGTGAGGTTGCCTGTGGAATCTTTGCTCCAGTAGGTTGCAAAATAAGAGCCATCTGCGATAGCGTTCTCGATCTGCCAGAAATTGGTGTAAAGCGGTTTGCCTTCACATTCGTTCCAGAATCCTTCGATATTCAGATTGACGTAACTCGCTTTCATCTCGCGGCTGACGTCATAGATGTTGTCCTGTTCGGCGTACGACTCGTAGGTGTTGAGAATCTTGTCCACATGATAGAGCAGCATGATGCGCGACTTGTTGGGTTCGTCACGAGCTGCCGTGATGGCAGGCAGTGTGGAGAATAGTTCGCCTCCTTCGGTGAACTTCTCGAGTAGGGTCATGGCATATTCGTATTGGTGCGAGAAATCCACGACATCACCGTCCTTCGAATCGTAGCCGGGGATGACCTTCAGCAGCATAAGGATCAGGAAGGGGAGGTTAATGTCTTTCTCCAAGGCTTTTGAGAAGATGTCCGATTTACTCTTCCTCAGTTCTGTCCCGCTATAGGGTGGGTAGCAGAAACGAAGAAGTTCGAGGGCAACGGCAAAGGGGTTGCTTCTGCGCGAAAGGTTATCGCGGTAGAATGTCCATGCCTTCTGGTATTGCTTAAGGGCGGTTTCCAGATGGATGACACCATCGGTCATCTGCTCGACCTCGACTTGCAGATCACGAAAGGCCGAACGCATACGCTGAGGAGTGGTGAAGCATCGCTTGATGCCATTACTATGTATGCTGGATGCTTCGAGGAAATTCTCAAGTTCCTCGATGGTGTTGAAGACGAACCTTGTGTTGGCGATGGTAGTCAGCCAATCTTCGTACTTTTCCTGTTCCTGTTTCATGCCTTTTGGTCTTTGTTCGATGCAAAGATAATATTTCTGACCCAAATATGCAAGAAAATCCATTGTCTTCTTTGATTTTGGCCCAAAATTGTGCATATTTCGTAATATTTTACGTTTTGTGTTCGAAATGTGGCTAAATTTATGATAGGATGGAGGAAGTGAAAAGAAGAAGAAAAAGAATGAAATGTGTGTGATGGATTGTAACGAAATCGTCAACGTGTGATATATTTATGAAGGCTGGGAAGGAATTGTTATGGAGAAATTTTGTAGTTTCAAAAAAACTACTTATCTTTGCACCTGGATATATTCAGTTATTGATAATAAATGCGTAGTATCGTAGTCGTCCCCACCTACAACAATGCGAAGACGCTACAGACGGTTCTCGACCGCCTGTGGGTTTATACGCAAGATATAATGGTGGTGAATGATGGATCTACCGACGAGACGCTCACGATTCTGCATCACTATCCCCATCCCATCAACATCGTCACCTATTCCGAGAATCGGGGCAAGGGACATGCGCTAGTGACAGGTTTCCGCGAGGCGATGATGCTAGGCTACGACTATGCCATCACCATCGACAGCGACGGGCAGCACTATCCCGAGGACCTGCCCGTGTTCCTGCGCAAGGCAAGTGAACTCAATTGCCCCACAATCATCGTGGGAAGTCGCGAACTCGAGCATGAGAACAAGTCACGTGGAGCTGTTTTCGCCACTCGGCTTGCCAACTTCTGGTTTGCGTTTCAGACGTGGCAGTATCTTCCTGACACACAGAGCGGCTATCGTCTCTATCCTCTGCATCATCTGCATGGACTTAATTTGATTACTTCGCGCTATGAGGCCGAACTCGAGCTATTGGTCTTTGCTGCGTGGCACGGGGTAGCCATCGACACCGTTCCCATCCGCGTCTATTATCCCCCCAAGGAGGAGCGTGTTACGCATTTTCGTCCTGGTTTGGACTTCGCACGCATCTTCGTCCTAAATACCATTCTCTTCTTCGTTTCCATCTTCTTCGGCTGGTGGATGATGGGGTGGAAACGTCTGAAAAGCCATTAATATTAGATAAAACTATAATTACTGAGCGTAATTTGTGATATATACATTACAAATTGCGCCTTTTTGTATTTAAAAAGCAGTTAAATTTGAAAAAATACTGATAATTTTTGAAATATCTAAAATTAGCGCGTATATTTGCAGTGAAAATAAGAAATAACCAATATTAAATCCCTTTTATATATTACTATTATGGAAAAGACTGAAACACGAAACACTTTGTTCACTTACTTCGGTGAACAGGCTCTCCTTAAGGAGAAGAAGACCGTATTCTTTTGCCCTTACGACGTGCCGGAATCCATCTTCAAATCGATTCACCAATGGATCAAGACGCTCGACCCTGCTAGGGAGTGTATCGTTTGTGGCAATACGACAGGCATTGAACGCTACACACTTCGTCTCCTGCTTCGCAAGAAGTTTTCAGTGATTCTACCATTGGCTACAGTCATCCCTCAATGTCTTGAGGAACTGAATCTGGGCTGGAGAATGACCGAACAGGAGACTATGGAGCTGCTTGACGAGGCTCTTACAGAACATCGCCTTCTGATGGTGGCTTCGACTGAGAATGTGTCGGTATCAACACCGACCAAGCATACTATTCTGATTCGCAACTATTGGATGCGATGGATTGGTAATCACTTTGTCTTGGGTTGTAGCGGGAAGGGCGGATACTTCGAGCATCTGCTTTGGAAACGCGAGGTAGAGGTGCTTGATACAAATGAGGTGCAGGTGAAGGAGAGTTTGCCTGAAATGTCTTTGGTATGTGACGACGATTATGATTATCTTTTAGCAGTATAAGTATTATGAACACGAACAATATGACCGAGATTGAGATTCTGCAGAAGATCGGGACCAGGATGCGAGAAATCCGCCTTGAGCAGAATATGAAGCAAAAGGAACTGGCTGAGAAGAGCGGGCTCTCTATGTTTTCCATCAGTCAGATGGAGACTGGGCACAACACTTCAGTGCAGAGTTTGGTTCAGGTGCTTAAAGCACTCAATCGTCTGGATATGATTGAGCCATTCCTCAAAGAGAAAGAAATTGACCCTGCAACGTTGGCACGTTTCATCCAATCGCAACAGTTACAACGCAAGCGCGTGTCGAGAAGCATTTCCGACAACGATTCTTCATCCGATGTCGATAGTCCTTTTGTTGATGGATTTCAGCGTTCCATTATAAAACCCTATTTCTCGGACGAGGACGAAGATTCCTCCTATTCGATGGTCGCAGATGATTCCAATGAGGACTAGGTTGCCATCCTTCTTGTATAGTAAATTGTCAAATAATTAATTCACAATCATATTATGAATACCATTACCATTAAAAACCAAACATTGAGTTATCTGGGTGATGCATCTATGTTGCTTTGTCCCATGACGTCATTCCTTTGCTCTCATCGTGTGCCAGAAGGTGTCGCTGATGCGATTCGTCAGTGGGTCAATGGACTCGACTCTGCTAATACCTGTGTCGTTTGTGGTAACCTCACAGGGGAGGAACGATTGGTTCGACGTTTACTTGTCGAACGGGGCATTCCTGTCGTGCTTGCTTTGGCCAATGCCATACCTGACGATATTTCAACATTGAGACTCTCATCCCAGGAAATAACTGCTATGCAGTCGGGTCATATGGTTATTGTTTCGCCTGTCACCGATGCTGATGTCAAGGATCCATCGGGAAAGACGTCTGCGGCCCGAAATCTTTTGATGATTGCTATTGCGACACATATTGTTGTCGGGTTTATGACCGAGAATGGTAATTTGGCTCGTCAACTGTTGGGCGTAAGGAATGTGACTGTGCTTCAAAGTGAAGGACAGAATGAAGTGCGAGAAACGGATGTGCAAAGAGTAAAGAGCAATGCCAATAGAATGGGATGGACCATTTATAAAAGACTGAAAGAGGGAAGACCGCTCAAAGCTTCGGATTCGTCGGAAGAAGATATTTCTGAATCATCGACCGAAGAACTTATGCCATGGGAGTCGGCATCAAAGGCCAATCCGGTCTCTTCGGTTGAAATGCGCCAGTTGCTGGCTCAATATCTCAAGCTGGCTGATATCGAGAAGCCGTCTTTGCTGCATTCATTGGTTTTGTTCCAAGTAGTTAAATACTATTCTAACTTTGCAGACTTCAACTTCACGGCTTTCTTCCGTTTATGGGGCCCTGAGAATTTGCGTCAGGAAGACTGGAAGGCGACTAAGATCAATGAGATTTGGCTTCCATCGCTTGCCGATAGGGTGATGTCTCGTCTTTTCAAGGCAATGCCGAGTAGGTTCCATGAGCCGATAAATAAAGACGAGCAATTTGACCCACAGATTGCCCACACCCTCCTTGATGAAGCTTTGCAGCGGGCTAAGAAGCCCAACAAGCGCCTTTTACAACGTGCGTTGAACCTTGCTTATTTCGAGCGAAACAGTGAGGCTATTGCCAAATATCGAGAACTCTTAGGTAAGGATGCACCTCAACAATAAATTAGCAATCGGTTCCGCGAAAAAACGCGGAGCCGATTGCTTAATCCTATGAACAAATAGAGTATAATCCTATCCCAATCTCTCCAACAGACTATCACGATAACTGCCACCGATGGGAATCTTTTGCCCGGCTACGGTGACGGTTACCTGCTCGATCTCAGAGATATGATCGATGGAGACGATGTAACTCTTGTGGACGCGGACGAACTTCTCGCGGGGCAACTGGTCCTCGAGTGCCTTGAGACTGTAGAGTGCGGTGATGCGCTTGTCCTTGGTGTAGAATGACACATATTCGTGCTGCCCCTCGACATAGTAGAGGTCGTCGAAGTTGATTTTGTAGAGCTTGTAGTCGGCCTTGACCATCAGGTAGGAGATTGAGGGGGTTGAGAGGTTTGAAGGGGTGCTTCCTTCGGGAACTTGGAGCGAATGAGTGGCGGGAGCAGGAGATGTTGAGACTTCGGGAGCTTCGGAGGGAGCAAGACCCTTGAGGCGCGCAATGGCCTTCTCGATGGCCTGCATGAAGCGGGGGAGGGCGATGGGCTTGAGTAGGTAATCGACGGCAGAGACCTCGTAACTTTCGAGGGCGTATTCGCTGTAAGCGGTGGTGAAGATGATGGAGGGGACGTTCTTGAGAGTGCGCGCGAGCTCGATGCCGTTGAGGTCGGGCATATGGATGTCGAGGAGAACGATATCGACATGATGCTCCTTGCAGAAGCTGAAAGCCTCGAAGGCGTTCTGGGCGGTGCCAGCGAGCTGGAGTTCGGGAATCTTGCTGACGTAGTCCTGCAGGAGTTTGCGGGCCAGGAATTCGTCGTCAACTATGAGAACTTGATACATATTTTAAATGTGTAGTACGGTTTTGTAGTGGGAGTTGTCTTCGATGACCTTGAGGGAGCACTTGTCGCCGAAGAGGACGGCGAGGCGCTGCTGGACGTTCATAAGGCCTATGCCGGTGCGTTCTTCGTCCTGACGGCCGATGATGGCAGACTGGCGGGAGAAGTTGGTGGCAGAGGGCTTGGAGTTGTCGCTGATGAAGAGCAGGCCAGAATCGTTCTGGCGAATGGAGATGCGGACCCAAGCCTTGGGATCGTCGATGAGACGGCTGTGCTTGAAGCAGTTCTCGATGATGGGTTGTAGAAGCATGGGGGGAATGGTGTAGGCAGGGTCTGAGATCTGGACGTCGAGGGTGAGATCAGGCTCACGTTCCATACGGATGCGTTGGAAGTCGATGTAGTTTTGTATGTACTTGACTTCCTTGGTGAGGGGCACGGCGTCGGCGCGGCAGTCGTCGATGACATAGCGCAGCATCTCGGAGAGCTTGAGCACGGAGGAGGGTGCCTGCTCGTCCTTCATCATGGTGAGGGCGTAGATGCAGTTGAGGGCATTGAAGAGGAAATGGGGGTTGATCTGCGCACGGAGGTACTTGAGCTGCTCCTGCATCTGCTGTTCGCGGAACATGGCAGCCTGTCGCTTGCGTTCGTCGATGAGGAAGTTGATGGCGGTGGCTGCGGTGGTGAGGATGAGGAGGATGGAGTACTTGATGTGGAGCAGATAGTAGGGGATGCGCTCGGCTTCGGGCAGTGGAACATCGTTGGGGCCGGAGAAATGCTGGTGGATATAGACGTCGAAACGCGAGCCGAGGGGCATAAGCACGAGCAGCATGAGGAGGGTGAGCAGGAAGAAGCCTACCTTGCTGCGATGGAGCATGCGGGGGAGGAGCAGGTAGTTGAGGATTGCCCAGCAGACGAGCATGGGGAGGATGGTGGCGGTGGCGTTGCGGAAGGCTTCGGCCCATCCGAAGGTTCGGACGAGGAGAAGCACCATGGTGAGGTAGATGAGCAGCCAGAGAACAATCTTGTTGTACTGTCCGACGAACGCCAGGATGCCGTTGCGGGCGGAGGTCTTTTCGGTTTGCATAGAGTGGGTTTTGATGCGTGCAAAGATAGGCGTTCGGGATGAGATTTGCAAGAGAAAAGTGGGAAAAAAATGTTATAATAAGTTAAAATTGGGAGATGAGCGAAATTTCGGTGAGTCGTTTAGGGGCTTTGGTGAATAGGTTTTGCCTTATTTAAATATATAACGTATCTTTGCAGCACTTTTTGTAAGACAAAACAAATTTTAAATGAACTATAGTATGAAGAAAATGTTTATTGTACTCGGAGCCCTGCTTGTAGTTGGCCTGATGATGCCACGACAGACGATGGCACAGGCTCAGCAGGACTCTGTGGCGCTCGACTTGGACAAGATCCTTGAGATCGCTCTTTCGGACAATCCGGACATCCAGGTGGCCGACAGGACGATTGAGATTCAGAAGTATGCCAAGAAGGAGACAATCACGGGCCTGTTCCCGAAGGTTGACCTCTCCGCCCAGGGCGTGAAGAACCTGAAGGTGGCTACGATGGTGATGAACATGGGCGGGCAGACCATCACCGTGCACATGGGCCAGCCTTACAACTACTCGGCTACCGCACAGGCTGCGCTGCCACTGTTTGCCCCACAGCTCTGGAAGAGCGTTTCGCTGAGCGAAGAGCAGGTGAAGCTTGCCGTGGAGCAGGCGCGCGAAAGCAAGATCAACACCATTGCTTCGGTGAAGAATGCCTACTACAGCCTGCTGCTTGCCCGCGAGAGCTACGAAGCGCTGATGGCGGGCTACAAGACTGCTGAGCGCAACGTGGAGGACACGAAGAAGAGCTTCGAGCAGGGCCTTGTGAGCGAATATGACAAACTGACTGCCGACGTGCAGCTAGCTGGCATCAAGCCCAACCTGCTGGCTGCCCAGAACGGCATCAAGCTGGCTGAGATGCAGCTTAAGGTGCTGATGGGCGTGGACGTGAACGAGCCTCTGCGCTTCACGGGCAGACTGGAGGACTTCGAGGAAGGCCTCTTCGCCGACCTGATGAACCTGAAGGCTGACACCGACCTGAGCGACAACTCCGCCATCCGTCAGCTCGACTACAACGCACGCATCCTGCGACTGAGCGAGAAGATCAACAAGCTGGGCTACCTGCCTACGTTGGCCATCGCCATTTCGGGCGGCTACACCGCCATGCCCCAGGAGTTCAACCCCTTCAAGGCCACCTACTTCGGTAGTTCGACCCTGGCACTGAGCTTCTCGTGGACCATCTTCGACAGCCTGCAGAAATACATGAAGACGAAGCAGAACCGCCTGACCCTCGAGAACCTGGAGCAGCAGCGCGAGAACGCCCTGCGCCAACTGGAGCTGAGCGTGGCCGCCAGCCTGAACAGCATCGAGACAGCTGCCGAGCAGGTGGTGAGCAACAAGGAGAACGTCTATGCCGCCGAGCGCGCCTTCATGATTTCGGAGAAGCGCTACGAGGTGGGTTCGGGCACCCAGCTGGAACGCAACAGCAGCGAGTCGAACCTGCTGCAGGCACGTCTGCAGTATGTGCAGTCGATCTACGACTTCCTGAGCAATAGGGCTACGCTGGAGAAGACGCTGGGCAAGGTGGTCATGGACTAGAATTTTATTTCTATCAAGAATTAGAGAATGTGAGAATTATTATTGGGTAAAGACAATAAGTAATAATAGAAATATGAAGAAAATTGCAATGATGGCTTCGATTGCCGTGCTGGTGCTGGGCACCACCTCGTGCGTGAAGCAGAAAGAGACACAGACCACCTTCAGGACAAATGAGGCGCTTGAAGCAGTGAACGTGAAAGTGCAGACCGTGCAGACGCGCGACGTCGATCAGATCCAGGAATTCACGGCAACCGTCGAGGCTGACGTGGTGAACAACATTGCCCCACAGACACCCGTGCGCATCCGTCGCATCAACGTGGAGGTGGGCAACCGCGTGGCCAAGGGCCAGACCCTCGTGGTGCTTGACGACAACAGCCTGGCTCAGGCCAAGATCCAACTTGACAATGCCGAACTGGAGTTCAACCGCTACGACGAGCTTTACAAGGTGGGCGGCATCTCGAAGAGCGCCTGGGATGCGCAGAAGGCCCGTGTGGACCAGCAGCGTCGCGCCTACGAGAACTTGGCAGAAAATGCACGTCTGGTGAGCCCCATCAACGGCGTGGTGACTGCCCGCAACTATGACAACGGCGACCTCTACAATGGTCAGCAGCCCGTGCTCGTGGTGCAGAAGATCAACCCCGTGAAGCTGATGCTGAACGTGAGCGAGAGCTTCGTGCGCAACGTGAAGGTGGGCATGCCCATCAGCGACATTTCGCTCGACGCCTATCCCGGCGAGACATTCACGGGCAAGGTTTCGATTGTGTATCCTACCGTGGATGCCAACACCCGCACATTCCCCGTGGAGGTGACCATCAACAACCCCAACCAGCGCGTTCGCCCCGGCATGTTTGCCCGCGTGACGCTGAACTTCGGCACCACGAACAGCGTGATGGTGCCCGACCAGGCCATCTGCAAGCAGACGGGTTCGGGCGAGCGTTACGTCTATGTGGTGAATGCTGACAGCACCGTGACACACAAGACCATCGACCTGGGCCGCCGCGAGGGCGCCGAGTATGTGGTAAATTCGGGTGTTGAACCGGGTTCGACAGTGGTTGTCTTCGGACAGACGCTGCTTACCGATGGTCGTAAGATTCACGTGCTCAATTAACAATTAATAATTAACAATTGACAATTGACAAATAACAATTAATTGTTATGACACTATACGAAGGAGCGGTCAGAAGACCGATTATGACCACGCTGGTGTTCATCGCCATTGCGATCTTTGGTCTCTTCTCCCTGAGCAAATTGCCTATCGACCTGATGCCAGATATCGATACCAATATGATCATGGTGATGGAGACCTATCCGGGCGCCAGTGCTGAGGATATTGAGAACAACGTCACCCGACCACTTGAGAATACGCTCAACTCGGTGAACTACCTGAAGCATATCACCTCGCAATCGCAGGAGAACTATGCCATCATCACCCTGGAGTTTGAGTATGGCTACGACATCGACGCGTTGACCAACGACGTGCGTGACAAGCTCGACATGGTGAGCTCGGCGCTGCCCGACGGCGCAGGTACGCCTATCATCTTCAAGTTCTCGACCGACATGATCCCGATCCTGGTGCTGAGTGCCCAGGCTAAGGAGAGTACCCCTGCGCTCTACAAGATTCTCGACGACCAGGTAGCCAACCCGCTGGCACGTATTGCCGGCGTAGGTTCGGTGTCGGTGTCGGGTGCTGCCGAGCGTACCATCTACATCTATTGCGACCCCAACAAGCTGGAGGCCTACGGACTGACCATCAACGGCATTGCCGGAGTGATCAGCGCCGAGAACGTGAACGTGCCGGGCGGTTCGTTCGACACGGGCAACAACGCCTACACGCTGCGTGTGGAGGGCGAGTTTGACGACCCGCAGGAGATGCTCGACCTCGTGGTAGGGCACAAGGGCGACCAGCTCGTCTATCTGCGCGACGTGGCTGAGGTGAAAGACGGCCTGCAGGAGCGTGCCCAGAAGGTAACCACCTTCTTCACCAACGAAAGCGACCCACGCGGCTATTCTGGCGAACAGGGCGCGATGATCATCGTGCAGAAGCAGTCTGGTGCCAACTCGGTGGCTATCTCGGAGAAGGTGCTCGCCATGCTGCCACAGATCCAGAAGACATTGCCTTCGGACATCACGCTGGGTGTGATCGTGAACACCTCGGAGAACATCTACGCTACCATCGGTTCGCTGGAGGAGATCATCGTCTACGCTATGCTCTTCGTGGCACTGGTGTGCTTCCTCTTCCTTGGACGCTGGCGCGCAGTAGTCGTGATCGTGCTCACCATCCCGCTTTCGCTGGTGGCTTCGTTCATCTACCTGGCTGTGGTGGGCTCGTCGATCAATATGATTTCGCTGTCGTGTCTTTCGATAGCCATCGGCAACGTGGTGGATGATGCCATTGTGGTGCTCGAGAACGTGACCAACCACATCGAACGCGGTTCGGAGCCCAAGCAGGCAGCCATCCATGGTACGAACGAGGTGGCCATCTCGGTTATCGCTTCGACCCTGACCATGATCGGCGTGTTCTTCCCATTGACCATGGTGTCGGGCATGACGGGTGTGCTCTTCAAGGAGCTGGGCTGGATGATGTGTATCATTATGATCGTTTCGACCACTTCGGCCCTGACGTTCACCCCAATGATGTGCTCGCAGATGCTTCGCCTGAAGAAGCGCGAGAGCTGGTTCAGCCGTTGGTATGACCACTTCATCGTGCGTGGCTTCCTCGACAAGCTCGACCACTGGTATGCAAAACGAATCAACTGGGCCGTACGTCATCGCAAGACGATGGTGGCTGCCATCGCAGTCTTCTTCTTGGTGTCGATGCTTCCTGCCGTCTTCGGACTGATCGGTACGGGCTTCTTCCCGCAGCAGGACTCGGGTCGTATTTCGGTGAAACTCGAGTTGCCTATCGGTACACGCCAGGCACGCGCCGAGGAGATTGCCAATGAGCTTGCCAACACGTGGATGAGCCGTTGGGGCACCCCCGACAAGAAGGTACTCAAGGCCTGCAACTTCACCACAGGACAGGCCGATACCGACAACACGTTTGCCTCGATGCAGTCGAACGGTACGCACATCATCTCGTTCAACATCGCGATGTACAAGGTAGCACAGCGTGGTATGAAGATCTCGATGTACGAGGTGGGCAACCAGATGCGTGAGGACTTGAAGAAGTACCCCGAGCTCGCCAAGATTCAGGTGACTGAGGGCGGACAGCGAGGCATGGGCGGACAGACCACTGCCGACTTTGAGATCTACGGCTACGACCTTGCCTACACCGACTCGCTGACCAACCTGATGAAGACCTATATGGAATCATTGCCAGGCGTAAGCCAGATCAACATCTCGCGTCCCGACCGCCAGCCTGAGGTGCAGGTTGACTTCGACCGCAAGAAACTGGCTCGCTACGGACTGAACACCCAGACCGCCGGTATGTATCTGCGTTCAGCCTTCAACGGCACCACTGCCTCCTACTTCCGTGAGGACGGTGAGGAGTACGACATCATCGTGCGCTACACCCCCGAGGTTCGCGAGGATGTGAAGACCATCGAGAACATCTGGATGCCTTCGACTGCAGGTGCAGTGCGTGTGCGTGACGTCGGACAAGTGGTGGAGCGCGAGACGCTGCCTACCATCGAACGCAAGGATCGCCAGCGTGTCAACACAATGTCGTGCGTAGTGAATGCCGACGTTTCGGACCTTGGTTCGGTCGTTAAGGCTGGCAAGGCATACATCGAGCAGCTGCGCAACGAGGGTTACCTCTCGGGCGACACTGACATCCAAGTGAGCGGTTCGTACGAGGACCAGCAGGATTCGTTCAAGGACCTCACCGTACTGGGAATCCTTATCCTCCTGATCGTGTTCATCGTGATGGCCGCACAGTTCGAATCGTGGTCCGACCCGTTCATCATCATGCTCGTCTCCATCCCCTTCACCTTCACGGGTATCGTGCTGGCCTTGTGGCTCACGGGCATTGACCTGAACATCATGTCGATGCTGGGTGGTGTGATGCTGATTGGTATCGTTGTGAAGAACGGTATCGTACTCATCGACTACATCCACCTGCTTCGCGAACGTGGCGAGAGCGTCATCTCGGCCGTGGTACATGCCGGTCGCAGCCGTCTGCGTCCTGTGCTTATGACCACGTTGACCACCCTGCTTGGCATGTTGCCAATGGCAATCGGTACGGGCCAGGGTTCGGAGATGTGGCAGCCAATGGGTGTTTCGATCATCGGTGGTCTGCTCGTTTCGACGGTGATGACCCTCGTGGTTGTTCCTTCGATCTACTGCATCGTCCAGGGCGTCAAGATCAAGACAGAGCGCAAGCTTTGGGCCAACAAGCTGGGCGTCGAGGCTGAATGGAACAAGAAACGCCATAAGTTCAAGACTCTCCGCAAGAAGTGATCATGAAGTTAAATAATTCAAGACGACTATGAAAGGAATATTTATAGCATTCGACCAGGCACATCGCGACGAGGTGGTAGCAGGTCTTGCCAGCTGTATGCAGCATGGATACACGATGTTCCCCGACACCTGGGGACGAGGCACCAACGGCGGCATACCCCACTACGGCAGTCATGCATGGCCTGGACAGAACAGTGCCATCTTCACCGTGTGTGAAGACGATCGCGTGGAGAGGATTCTCGAACGCTTGCGCAAGATTGACAAGGAGCGCCCTCAGCTCGGACTTCGTGCCTTCGTGGTGCCGGTTGAGCAGGCAATCTGATACGGATTATTTATCTCAATGGAGCGAAAACCCGCGTTACTTCGGGCTTTCGCTCTTTTTTCAGCCAATTTTCATTCTTTTTCCTCTGAAGATTTGCTTTTTTCTCAAATTCTTTCTATATTTGCGGCGTGAATAAAATAACCTCAAAATAACTCCCATGTACACTTCCGACAAACAACTTTACGTAGCCCATTCGACTAATGGCCCTATCCACCTGGTAGGGAAGATGTGTAACCGCCATGGCCTTATCGCCGGTGCCACAGGTACGGGCAAGACCGTTTCGCTGCAGGTGCTGGCCGAGACATTCAGCCAGGCCGGTGTGCCGTGCTTTATGGCCGATATGAAGGGGGACTTGAGCGGCATCAGCCAGACCGGTACTATGTCGAGCTTCATACAGAAGCGTTGCGCCGAGTTCGGCATCGAGAATCCGCAGTTCCAACCTTGCCCCGTGCGTTTCTGGGATGTCTTTGGTGAACAAGGCTATCCCATGCGCACCACCGTTTCGGCTATGGGTCCGCAGCTCCTTGCCCGACTGCTCGGACTCAACGACACGCAGGCGGGCGTGCTCAACATCGTCTTCCGCATTGCCGATGACAATAACCTGCTGCTCATCGACATCAAGGACCTCCGCCTGATGCTTGACTTCTGCGGCAAGAACGCCTCGAAGCTCACCACTGAGTACGGTATGATTTCGACAGCCAGCGTCGGTGCCATCCAGCGTGCCATCATGACGCTCGAATCGGAGGGCGCCGAGCAGTTCTTCGGCGAACCTGCGTTCAACATCCAGGACCTCATCGAAACGGAGAACGGCCGCGGCATTATGAACGTGCTTTGTGCCGACAAGCTGATGCTCAAGCCGAAGCTCTATTCGACCTTCCTGCTTTGGCTCATCACTGAACTTTATGCCAACCTTCCCGAAGTGGGAGACCAGGAGCTACCCAAGCTGGTGTTCTTCTTCGACGAGGCACATATGCTGTTTGAAGACACTTCGAAGGCGCTTGTCGATAAGATCGAGCAGGTGATCCGTCTGGTACGTTCGAAGGGTGTGGGCATCTACTTTGTCACACAGTCGCCTACCGACATCCCGCAGGACATCCTCGGACAGCTCGGCAACCGCATCCAGCATGCCCTGCGTGCCTATACTCCCAAGGACCAGAAGGCCGTGCGCACAGCAGCTGAGACGTTCCGCGCCAATCCGGAATTCAATACCGCTGACGTTATCATGGAACTTGGTACGGGCGAGGCTCTCGTGTCGTTCCTCGATGCCAAGGGTGCCCCGACGATGGTGGAACGTGCACGCATCCTCTTCCCGCTTAGCCAGATTGGTGCCATCACCGCAGGACAGCGCCTCGACATTATGAATGCAGCTCCCGACTATATCAAGGAATACAAGAATTACTTCGACCGCGAGAGCGCCTATGAGGTGCTGAGTGAAGTACGAAAGGTCGCCGACGAACAGAAGGCTGCAGAAGAGCAGGCCAAGGCTGACGAAAAGGCGCGCATCGAAGCAGAGAAACAGGCTGAGAAGGAACGCAAGGAGGCCGAACGTGCCGCCAAGGCAGAGGAGAAGGAGCGCAAGGATGCCGAGAAGGCCAAGGGCAAGTCGTCGGGCCTTTCGCGCACAATCTTCGGCACACTTATTGGTGCGGTGACTGCTAGTGTGGCACGTAGCGTGGGCAACAGTATCGGCAAGTCAATTACCGGTGGCTCTTCCAAGAAGTCCAGCTCATCTTCGAAGAGTTCTTCGTCGAAGAGCAAGAAGAGCAGCGGTGGAGTTGGCGACATCGTCGGCAAAGCTGCCAAGAGCGCCACAACAACTGCTACCCGCAAGATTACGCAGGAAATCCTGAAGGGACTCTTCAAGTAAGGATTAAGAGAGGTTCGGTATTTCGGTTTTTCGTAATTATGGTATTACGGAATACCGGAATACCGAAATTATGATAACAAGATAATAATTTCCTCTTATTATATATTAAACAAAAATCTTATGGAAAACATTCCCGTTGTCTTTTGGATCGTGCCCATTGCATCCATCGTCGCATTGGTGATGGCGTGGGTATTCTTTAGCAGCATGATGAAGGCTGACGAGGGTACACCTCGTATGCGCGAGATTGCCGAGTATGTCCGCAAGGGCGCCATGGCTTATCTGAAGCAGCAGTACAAGGTCGTGCTCATCGTGTTCATCGTCCTTGCTGTCATCTTCGCCATCATGGCTTATGGCTTCAATGCCCAGAATCCTTGGGTACCGTTCGCATTCCTCACTGGTGGTTTCTTCAGTGGTTTGGCAGGCTTCTTCGGTATGAAGACCGCCACCTATGCTTCGGGCCGTACTGCCAATGCAGCACGCAAGGGTCTCGACAGTGGCCTCAAGATTGCCTTCCGTTCGGGTGCCGTGATGGGTCTCACCGTGGTGGGCCTTGGTTTGCTCGACATTGCCATCTGGTTCCTCGTGCTCAACCACTTCTATCATGGCGACTCCACTTCGCTCATCACCATCACCACTACGATGCTGACCTTCGGCATGGGTGCTTCGACACAGGCCCTGTTTGCCCGTGTAGGTGGTGGCATCTACACCAAGGCTGCTGACGTGGGTGCCGACATCGTGGGCAAGGTCGAGGCTGACATCCCCGAAGATGATCCACGCAACCCCGCCACCATCGCCGACAATGTGGGCGACAATGTAGGTGACGTAGCCGGTATGGGTGCCGATCTCTACGAGAGCTATTGCGGCTCAATCCTCAGTACTGCAGCCCTGGGCGCTACGGCTTATGCCTATTCGGCAGGCGATATGCAGCTCCGTGCCGTCATCGCTCCTATGCTAATAGCTGCTGTGGGTGTATTCCTCAGCCTGCTCGGCGTGTTCCTCGTTCGCACCAAGGAAGGAGCCACGATGAAGGATCTGCTCCATTCGCTTGGCGTAGGCACCAACACCGCAGCCATCCTCATCGCCGTTTGTACCTTCGGCATCCTTTATGCCTTGGGCTTCGAAAACTGGTGGCAACTCAGCCTTTCGGTAATCAGTGGTCTGGCAGCCGGTGTCATCATCGGACAGGCTACCGAGTACTACACCTCGCAGTCCTATACACCTACTAAGGAGATTTCGGCAGCTTCGAAGACCGGTTCGGCCACGGTGATCATCAAGGGTATCGGCACAGGTATGATTTCGACCTGTATCCCTATGCTCACCATTTCGATTGCCATCTGCCTGAGTTACCTTTGCGCCAATGGCTTTGACTTCAGCATGAGTGCAGGCAGCATCCAGCTGGGCCTCTACGGCATCGGCATCGCAGCTGTCGGCATGCTTTCGACGCTTGGCATCACCCTTGCAACTGACGCTTACGGTCCTATTGCCGACAATGCTGGCGGTAATGCTGAGATGAGCGAACTGGGAGAGGAGGTACGTCATCGCACCGATGCTCTCGACGCACTGGGCAACACTACAGCTGCAACGGGCAAGGGCTTCGCCATCGGTTCGGCAGCTCTTACTGCACTTGCTCTTCTGGCTTCGTACATCGAGGAGGTGAAGATTGCCATGGATCGTGTGGGCAAGACCATGACCGACGTTGCCGGCAACACAATCGAGGCTGGCAAGGCAAATATCCCCGACTTCATGAACTACTTCCAGGTGAACCTGATGAACCCGAAGGTGCTCGTCGGCATCTTCATCGGTGCTATGGCAGCGTTCCTGTTCTGCGGCCTTACCATGGGCGCTGTAGGACGTGCAGCCGGCAAGATGGTCGAGGAGGTTCGTCGCCAGTTCCGTGAGATCAAGGGTATCCTCGAAGGCAAGGGCACACCTGACTATGGCCGTTGCGTTGAGATTTCGACCTTGGCTGCACAGCACGAGATGATCGTTCCTGCCCTGCTCGCCATCATCATCCCCATCCTCGTAGGTCTGTTCCTCGGTGTGGCTGGTGTACTTGGCCTGCTTGTCGGAGGTCTTTCGTCTGGCTTCACGCTTGCCGTATTTATGTCGAATGCAGGTGGTGCGTGGGACAATGCCAAGAAGTATGTCGAGGAAGGCAACTTCGGTGGCAAGGGTTCGGCATGCCACAAGGCTACCATCGTGGGTGACACCGTAGGCGATCCATTCAAGGATACCTCCGGTCCTTCGCTCAACATCCTTATCAAACTGATGTCGATGGTCAGCATCGTGATGGCAGGTCTTACCATCGCATTCATGTAATAGCCTATTTCGAAACGAATCGTTTCTATGACCATTCAATTTAAGATTCAGCTCCGTGGCATCACCAAGCCGCCCGTATGGCGTCGCTTGGTGATGCCCGGAGCGTTTTCGTTCAGCGACTTTCACAATGCCATCCAGTCGGCCTTCGGCTGGTGTAATGAACACCTCTATCAGTTTCAGTGGCGTCCTTACGACGACGGATGGTGTGTCAAGGGCCCCGACGTTGAAGACGAAGGGTGGGGCGAAGAAATGGATGCCAGCAAAATCAATGTCGCCAAATTCATTCAGGAGAGGGGGCTCGAAAAGTTCGTCTATATCTATGACTTCGGCGACGATTGGTTTCATGATATCACCATCGAGAAGATCGATCCCCTCGGTATGCTCCATCATCCCGTCTGTCTTGCCGGCAAGGGTGCTTGTCCGCCCGAGGACTGCGGAGGACCCTGGGGTTACGAGGAGATGAAGTTTGAGATGAGCAAGAGCGAGATTAGCCGATTCGACCTTGGAGCCACCAACAGCAGGCTGGCTAAAGTTACAGCAGGCAGTCATTTAGTGGTGGATTGGGACCAGATGGATTTTCCCGAGGAAGATGACGATACTGCCGAAGATGCCTCCGTCGACGATACCTCCGCCGAAGATGCCTCTGTTGCCGACGACGCATTGAAGACAGGACTCGAAATACTTGCGAAGGAAAAGGTTGACCTTGTCGATGTGAAAATACTTGTCAAGCGCATTCCTGAAGAAGAACTGGTGGACTTCGCTGAGGATTTCGGCTTCTCGCTGGATAAGGATGCCAGTTCGACGAGGATTCGCAAGGCTTATGTCAAGGCTGTGCTCGACCATCCTGTCCAAGTGCTCCATCGCCTACCTTTCGAGGACATCCGTATTCTCCAGGGTCTGCAGAGCCATCCTCACCCTTCATTGGTCATGCCCTATTGTGAGGATTTGTACCATCAGCCTATGATGCTACATCTGGGTTTTGCCGCTACATATTACAACGATGATGGAGATGAATTCATGCAGATTGCCTCCGACTTCTGGAAAGCTGTCGAACCACATCTCGACACAGTGATGGAAGACCCCGAAGTCCAGCTGAGATGCGCAGCCGAGACTTTCGTCATTGGTCTTGCCAACCTTTATGGGCAGGTTGCAGGACGATTTGTTGTGCAGGAATGGGTGCGATTGGGATATGCTGAATCCATCGAAATGGCGAGAGAGACACTTGAGGAAGCCTATAAGGAATCGTTGCGTCTGCAATGGAATGCAATTTACGAACTGGAGAGTGACAAGAATGTCGAGGATTATCTTTTCCTCTCTTATTGGTCTTGGGATGACGACAAGGAGCTTAAGCGTGAAATCAAGAAACATCGCGATGTGGCTGGTGATTATCGGCTCTTCACGTTCGAGGATATTGTTCTTGCCTCGCAGACACCGTTCCCAGTTATCCCTAACCCCGCAGGAAAGGAATTTGTTGATATGCTATGCAACGATTTCCATCTTGACGAGTTCAGGGCGATGGATATCTGCAAGGAACTGTGGTATCTGATGATGCACAAGTGCGAGGATCAGGACTCGGAGCAACCTGGAGATTATCTGTTTGTCGAGTTGTTTGAGGTAAAGGATGTCAAGAGTCCTCGCTATCGGAAGGCCATGGAGTGCCTCGACAAGTATCTCAACAACATGCCGAACTGGGTGTTGAAAGGGCATACGCCAGCCGAAGTAGGCCGATTGAAGAGTACTGAAGCCACTATGCCAAGATTTTTCGAGAAATCCTCCGGCAAGAATTCTAAGGGTTTCTCATCCGAAGATCTAGACGCTGCTCTTCAGCGGCTGGCGTCACTACTCAACCTCGATTCATCGGCAGCCAAACCCATCGGCACCAAAGGAAAAACGGGCGCCACATCCAAGAAGAATCAGAGTGCCGATTCGCCGCTCGAAAAGTCTCTCTTCGATGACATCAAGCCCAGACGGAATGACCCATGTCCCTGTGGCAGCGGAAAGAAGTATAAGAACTGTTGCGGAAAGTGATAATTAAAATAACGTCGGAATCGTAAATTTTTATTGCGATTCCGACGTTAATCTTATCCTTTGACAATCCAATCCTCCACGGTGCGCGTTTCGGAATTCATGCTGACACCAATCTTCACCACACGGCGACCATCGGTCTGAAATGGGAGAGCATAGCCCTTCGTGTCAATCTGTTCGAGGGCAGCTTGTGCTGTGTCGCCTACCTTCAGCTCAAATACATATATAGCATCGGGCAACCACACCACCATATCGACTCGGCCACCTGCGCATTTCACCTGCGTGCGAGCATAGACGTTGAGCATCGAAAAGATCAGATACATCGTATATTCATAGAAACCTTCGGCCGTAGCCGCTTCCTTCAGTTTCTGCTTGAATCCTTCCACGTAGGGCACACCGGCCAGATAGGTTTGCATCTCACGCATCGCCAAGTCGATGTCGCCTCGTTTCAACGCACGCCAGAACTTGGCCGCAAATCCCATCTGTACGTCTGCATCATTCAGTCCGATATAGATGGGCAATAGACCTCTGACGTAGCCGATACGCACTTCCTGGTTAGGAATGGATAGCGTATATGCCTCGGTCTCGCGGTCGTAGTCCTTGATGGTCAGATAACCGCTTTGGTAGAGCAAGGGCAAAGCATCGTGCATCGCCTCGGTGGGTTGGTCGAAGGCCGACGAGGGAACCTCCAGCTTGTCGAGCGACATGATATCGGTGCGGAAGTGCCGCATCTGACGGATAAGGAACGTGGGTGTGCCGCTCTCGAACCAATAGTTGTCCACTTTGTTCTGTGCGAAAGCCTTCATAAGGCTGAAAGGGTTGTAGATATCTTCTTTTTTCTCCGAGAACCGATAGCCGTCATACCTCAATTTCAACTTCTGATGCATGTCGTCCCAAGTCGTTTCGTATGCTTCGGCCAACAGTCCGATATCCTCCTTGAGGGTGGAGACCAGTTCTTGTTCCGTGATTCCGCAGATGGCACCGAACTTTGCATCCATTGTCACGTTCATCAGGTTGTTGATGGTCGAGAAGATGCTCAGTTGCGAGAACTTCGTGATGCCCGTGATAAAGCAGAACCTGACTTTAGCCTCCATAGCTTTCAATGGCTGGAAGAATTCCTGCATCACCTTGCGCATATCTTTCAGACGTTCATCCTCATGCAGCACGTCGAGCAGTGGTGCATCATATTCGTCGATGATGACTGCCACTTGCCCGTATTGTGACTGCTGGCTGGCGCGGGTGATAAGCCCTTTCAAGCATTTCCCCGGAGTCTGCTCCTGAGGATTTTCGCCATAAACCTCACGCAAGTCGTTCAGTAGGAACATCAGGGTCGTGCGCAGTTCCTCGGCATTCTCCTGGTTCTTGGCCATGCTCAGGTCAAGATGCAGAACGGGATATTGCTTCCACTCATGTTCCAAGTCCATGATCTTCAGACCTTCGAACAGCTCGCGTTCTCCATTGAAATAAGAGCCAAGGGTTGTGGATAGTAGCGACTTGCCGAAACGACGCGGGCGGCTCAGGAAAATGTACTTGCCATAGTGGGCCAAATCCCAAACCAAATCCGTCTTGTCAATATACACATATCCGCCTCGGATAATCTCCGAGAACGTCTGAATACCTATCGGGTACTTTCTCATTTGTTTCATCATGTTTCCGACACAATTTGATGATGTCTTTCGGCGACAAAGATACGCATTTTTTTTCTATAAAACAAACAAGGATACGTCAAAAATGACTATTTATGCCGAAATAATCGGAGAATTGCCGTAAGGGTGGTTAATTTATGTTCAGAACATGCTACATGAACACTCAAATTCCATACTCAGAACGCCAGCTTGAGGAGTAGTCTGCTGATATAGTTCAGTTGAACATAACAAAAGTGGCTAACCTCACGGTCGGCCACCTTTCTGTAACAGCGTTTTACTTTTGTCTTGATTTCTTATCTGGTGCAAAGATAGGGGATTCTGACGAGATACGGGATCGGATGACAATGTTGTTGGAGAAAATACAATTATTTTGCTTCGAAAGGCAACAACATTGGAATCCTTTTCAGTTTACTGATAAATGGACAAAAAAAACATCCTGTCGAGCGAAAGCTGGGCAGGATGCTTTTTGTATGGACGGAATTGATTTGTTATTTCATTATGACCCCTTGTCTACAGATCACGATGCCCTGGTAATTGGATGTCACTTTTTGGCCGAAGAGATTGTAGAGGGCCGAGGAACGAAAGGAAGGCGTGTCGGCATGAATCGTTTGGATGCCTGTGACGGCATTGGAGGGAGAGCCGAGGCCTCCCATCTCGTTGGCTACGCGTACAGAGTAAGTGCCGGCAGCGTCGCCTTCAGGCAGCGTGTAGGAGAGACCCGTGGTGAAGGCTACGGGATGGCCATCCTTGCAAACGACGAAGCCGATGGCGGGTTCGGGACAAGCCCAGGTGAGCGTGCGGTCGGTGAGCACTACTTCGACGTTGAGTTGTTGGGTGTAGTCCTGAGGATTCCAATTGGGGAATACCTTGTCGAGCGTATATTCGGCAGCCTGCTCTTCGGTGATGACACATGGGTCGGAGTTGGCAGCGGCATTGCATGCGCTGATGGAGCGTGAACTGAGGTCGAGCGGATTGCCTTCGGCATCACGCGAGTCGAACTCATGGAAACGAACAACAAGGCCAGACGACATCGAGCCCCAACCTGCGGCATTGGGCAGGGAGCGCATCGTGGTGTGAAGGTAGGTGCTGGCAGGAGAGTCGCCCCATGGACGTCCCAGACGATAACCTTCGGCGCCTTCGATGGTGCACTCATTGAAGACGATGCCCTTGTAACCAGTCTGCGTATTGGGTGCGGTGATGACGGCACCCGAACTAATGGGACGCAAGGTGCAACGTTCGAAGAACATCGTGCCATCGCCATAGATGAAATCGACTTCACCGGCAATGTCGCAGTCCTCGAAGTAGGCTGTGGCATCGGCCTTGTTGAGATAATAGGTGTCCTGCACGCCCTGTAGACGCACATTCTTGTAGATGGCCTGTTTGGCACGCTGGCGAAGGGCCAATGCCTGGCCTTTGGACTTGCCAGTATCCCAGTCACGAGCTTGACGTATGGTCAGGTCCTGCATATAGACGCCGTTCTGGTTTTGGTCGATGAAGAGCACGGGCGTCTCGTCCTGGTACTTGGTGACAGTGCCGGGATTGTTCATAAGGAGCACACCCTCCATGCTTTCGCCGATGAGGGAGGTGTTCTTCACAACTTTGGTGAGCGCCTTGGTGCCGAAGTCGTAGGTGCCATCGAAGAGGAAGATGCGATAACGCTCGTCGAGGTTTGGACGCTTGGCTGCTGCATCGAGGGCGACAAGAAGTTCGTCGATGGAATGGACAGCGGCATCGTAAGGTGCACAATTTTCGAAGATTTCATCATAAGCGCTATATGCCTTGAAATTGGCAAAGAAATAGGCATCGGAGGTTACCGTGTATTCGAAGGAAGGATCCTTGCTGACAAGGATTTCGTCCTCGTCGGTCCATCCCACGAAGTTGTAGCCAGAGTTTGCTTTGGCTGTGAGCGTGACGACAGTCCCTTCTCGATAAACGCCCCCTGCCGGTGTGAGCGTCACTGTGCCACCTTCGGCAGGAAGAGCTTCGGCTCCTACGCTATATTGTTCGGTGGAGGAACTGCCGCTCCAGTCGCCACTGATGGTGACTTGGTTGAAGCCAATCTGTTTGGAGTTGCCGAGGCTGTAGATGTAGATGCGGAGGGCAAAGGGAAGCCCCCCTTCAGGGTTGTTAAGAGAGGTTATGATGGGTTCTGAAAGGTTCAAAAGGCTCAAATCGTGGGAGATGGAGGTTACGGCTGTGTTGTCGCGTTCGGGGACGAGTTCCTCGTCGAGGAGCACTTCCTCGTCACCATAGACGGCATAGATGTCGAGTTTGCCGCCATCGGTGCCGAAGCGCATGGCATTTAGGCTAATTGCCGTAGGGGTGAAGCTGACACCAGTAGCGGGGACAACGCGGAATTCAACCACATAGTTGGGGTCGGGAGCAGAGATCTGTTCTGCGGGCTGGAAGGCTACCCAACTCGCTTTGATCACCTTGTCGGTCTTGGACATATAACTGAGGTAATCCTCGTTGTAGGAGGCTGTGGCTGAGGCGAAGGCGAGGGCAGAGTCTTCGTCGCTGAAGTTGCCAGCTGCCACATAGGCACCAGTATTCCAGGGCCACTTGATGGTGACGCTACCCGATTGGGCATGGGTTGGTTCTTCGTAGGGGAATAGGACCGCGATGGAACGAAGTGCAACATCGGCGGGTATAGTGATGAAGGCGAGGGTGGAGTCGGGGCTCACGTTGTTTTCGACCTCGGTGTCGTTAACAAAAGCTTTTGCCCCTGAACGAAAGGGCAAGGTGACGTGAAGACCTGAATATTCGACATAGGTGTCGATGCTGATGCCTTCGACTTCGTTCTGATTAACATAGATGCCTTCATCCTCGGCATTGAGCACGGGGGCTACGGGCAGGGTGAAGTCCCAAGTCCAGCGAGTGTCGTGACGACGGTCGTCAATCGAGATGGTGTTCTTCTGG
>Ga0310691_10002433_pt1 | contig 24850 bp, 26 predicted proteins | sample 176DNAGHGlowgp2_FD_203887 | JGI IMG/M metagenome (GOLD analysis project Ga0310691, IMG submission 203887) | Sheep rumen microbial communities from Palmerston North, Manawatu-Wanganui, New Zealand - 1766 DNA GHGlow gp2 (v2) (version 2) | ecosystem: Host-associated > Mammals > Digestive system >...
CGGGGACATAGACGTAGGCGTCTTCCCCGAGTTTCACGGAGTTGATTTCGCTTTCGGGTACCGAGAAGGTCACGCACACCTTGCCGAGGTCGAGAATCGTGACGGCGGGTTCGCCGGGCAGCAGCGAACCGCCCGCTTTGGCGTTGCAACTGCCGATCACTCCCGATACGGGCGCCCGTAACGTGCAGTCATCCAGCTGCTTCTTGGCAATCTGTTCCATTGAGCGGGCCTGCTCTAAGGTGGTCTGCATCTCCACCCACTTCACCTCGGCCAGACTGCCTTGGTCATACACTTTCTTCAGCCGTTTGTAGGCGTCCTCGGCCTGCTCCAACGCGGCTTTGGCGGAATTGTAGGCGTTCTGCGCGGTGGCGCTGTTGGCGGTGACGAGGATCTGCCCCTCGCGCACGCGGTCGCCCTCATGCACATAGACGCGTTCCACGCGCCCGCCCATGGGGAAGCTCACCGCCACCGACAGGTTCTCCTCCACGGTGCCCACGTAGGTGCGAGTCATGCCGCCGGCCACCGTATCGACCACCAGCACTTCCACGTCTATGGGCGGACGCTCCTGTTTCGGTGCCTCGTGCTTGCAGCCGATTACCACGATGCAGAGTGCCGCCACGGCAAATATCAAGGATGTTGTTCGTTTCATATCAGTTCTTTTCTGCGATGATGGTCATTTCCGGTCCGCTGATGGTGACGGAGCTGTTTCCGCTCTGCGTTCCATTCCAAACCTCTCTGAGTATCAGGATGTTCCCGTTGACAGTTCCGCTGCCTGCCGCCGAGATGCGATAGACGATGGTGGCCTCCTCATCTTGGTTGAGGTCCAGGTCGATGTTGAGATCTGGTATGCTGCTGGTGGAGAGGATGTTCGTGTTGAAAGAGTGTGAGTCGATCAGCAGTGAGTCGCCGTGCAACGCGGCGTTCATCGTGTAGCATCCGCCGGTCATCTCGTTCATCGTGATGATGTAGCGGTCCTTGTCCGATTTGTCCCGCAGGATATTCATCTGTCCGTTCCGGTGGATGAGTCGGTAGGTCACCGCCCCGTCTGCGTCGGTCAACGCCACCTCGCCCGAAAGCTTGTAGCTGTAGTCGCCGGTTAGCGCTTGCCTGTCGCGATCGCAGGCCGTACACAGCACCGCCATGACGATGATACAGCATAGCACGGCTTTGGGTGCCTGTTTCAATCCCCACACTGCGCTGCGCTTATGTGGGGTTATTAGCGCTTCGCGCGTCTTGCCCCTTCGGGGCTGCTCAAGGAAAGTTTTCATATATATTGGGGTTTTTCGTTAATTCCTCATTAAATCATCGTTTCATCGTTTCATCGTCTCATCGCCTCATCGCCTCATCGTTTCATCGTTTCATCGCCTCATCGCCTCATCGTTTCATCGTCTCATCACCTCATCGTGTCCAACAAACTGCACGAACACGCTGTTGACAATCAAATCGATGAGCATTTCGTAGGAGGGTTTGTACTGTTCGTATTTGTCTTCCACGAAGAAGGTGTAGCTCAGGCCGTTGAGGGTCACGCTGAGCATGTCGGCGAAAGCGACGGCCTGCTGCTCGACGGTTGCGGGCGGGTCGTCCGTCGGTTTGGCGTACCAGACCTTCTTGAACAGCTGGTGTTCCCAGTCTGAAAACTCGGCCATCCGATTCCGTAAGTTGTCGAAACGGAAGTCGTTGCCCTCCAGGTGTTTGTCTTTCATGGCGACTTGGAGTGTGCCGGCTTCGGCGAGGAGTTCCACGCGAGCGAGGAGGTATTGGCGGAGTCGGGGCAGCACGGGTTGCCCGTCGCCGGCCATAGTTTCCGCCAGTCGTTGCTGGATATGGTCGATTTCCGAGATGACCGTGGTGCAGAAGAGTTCCTCCTTGTTGCTGAAATAGTTGTAGATGGAACGTTTGGCCTTGTGCGCTTTCTGGGCGATGTCGTCCATGGAGGTCTTCTCGAAGCCGAACTTCCGGAAAAGTCCGCTCGCGACCTGCTGTATCACCTCGCCCGTCGTCGGTTTGTTCATTTTTTGCACGTTTTTAGTTTCAGGGTGCAAAAATACATTTTTTTTATAATTTGCGTGTTTGACAACACATATTATTTTTTGTATCTTTGCCCTTTCAAAAACTACGAATATGAGTAGAGGATTTGTCAAAGAGGGAGACCAGGAGGAAGTGCCGATGCTTACGCCGCGCGCATATCTGCCTGCAGGGGTTGAGAATTTTGTCACCAGCGCAGGACTCGAAGCACTGAAGGCCGAGCGCGAGGATATTTTACGTGAGCGCAAGCAGTATGAGGGGGTCGATAATAATGATGCCCGGGTAAATAACAACTACCTGACGGGAAAGCTTCGTCTGTTGGAGGAACGAATCCACTCGGCCCGTGTTTTGGACTACGACCCGCAGCGGCAGAATGATGTCGCTTTCGGAGCAACAATCAAATACAAGAACTTGAGAACAAATCAAATAGCTTCTTATCAGATAGTTGGTGTGGATGAGGCCAATATCATGCAGGGCAAAATCTCGTTTCTGTCGCCGCTCAGCAAGGTGTTGATGAACAAGAAAGTGGGGGATACGGTCACGTTCAAGACCCCTGCAGGGGAGGTGGGGATGGAGATTCTCGGAATTGAATAAGGAATAAAAAAAAACGCGCCATATTAGCGCGCTTTGTTTGGTGATTTTCAGTCAATTAATAAACATTTTGTCGTTTGGAAGTGCTTAGTACTCGTCTTCGTTGAAGAAGAAATCTTCTTTGGAAGGGTAATCAGGCCAGATGTCTTCGATAGAGTCGTAGATATCGCCTTCGTCGTCAATCTCCTGAAGATTTTCAATGACTTCCATCGGGGCACCGGATCGGATGGCATAATCCAACAATTCGTCGCGGGTTGCCGGCCATGGGGCGTCTTCTAATCGGGTGGCTAATTCTAATGTCCAATACATAGTTTTTACGTTTATTAAATGGTTTGTTTTTGAGGGCGCAAAAGTATAATATTAAACTGAAAAAGTCAACTTTTTTTTAAAATTTTATTTCTCTGATTTATAGAGCGTTTCAAAAATTTTTTCTTTTTTGTGGAAAAATCGGGCCAGAATAAAGAAGAAATCGGACAATCGGTTCAGCAAAACCTGCACTTTTTGATAGGCTTTGTCCTCCTCCATCAATGCCACCACATAACGTTCCGCCCGGCGGCATACGGTGCGGCAAACGTGGGTGTCGGCTATCAGACGGTTCCCCTGCGGCAGGATGAAGCCCCGCATCGGTTCCAGTTCCGCACTCAGATGGTCGATTTCATGCTCCAGTTCCTTGGTGAATTCCTCCAGCCGTTCCACTTTCCAATATTTCTCCCAATTATTGACCGGGGTGGCCAACATGCCTCCAACCACAAAGAGCTCGTTTTGCACTTTTGTCAGAAAATCGTTCGGATTTTGCGAAATCACGACCCCTATGAAGCTGTTCAACTCATCAACAGTACCATACGCATGTAGTAGAATACTGTCTTTTGAAATACGTGAACCGTCTGATAATGAGGTTGTTCCATTGTCTCCTGTACGTGTATAAATTTTCATCGCTTTTTTTTTGCAAAAATAGAAAAAAAATGTATTTTTGCACCCGCAAAACAAAGGCGAAAGTCTCCTTAGCTCAGTTGGTAGAGCAATTGACTCTTAATCAATGGGTCCAGGGTTCGAGTCCCTGAGGGGACACTGAAAAACGGTCAGAAATGACCGTTTTTTTTTATGCCGCCCCTTCATTATATATATGGTGATTTCAGTTGCTTGTCTGTATTCGTAATTTGTGTACCTTTGCCGCAAATTTTTGAATATGTCTGAAAACGCCACTTCCGAGCCGGTGAAAATGCCCGGCAAATATGAGCTGATTAAGGAATTGTCGAAATATTTCCCACAGGAGAACAGTTCCACCATAGTGGCTGTGGGAGACGATGCGTCTGTGATTGAGCCAGATGCAAATCAGATGGTTACGTCCGCGAAAGTTTTCGTTGAGAACGTCCATTTCGATCTTACCTATTTCCCGCTGCAGCACCTCGGATACAAGCTTTCCACGATTGTTTTCTCCGATGTTCTGGCCATGAACGCTGTACCATCGCAGCTGATGGTCAACATCGCCGTCTCTGACCGCTTTGACTTGAAGATGGTTAACGAGATTCTGAGCGGGGTGGCGGCATGTTGCGAAACCGTTCATGCAGACCTCGTCGGACTTGACCTCACCACTTCACCTCGCGAACTGGTGGTCTCGATGACCGCGATAGGCGAGTGTGCACCCGCGCAGCTGTGTACCCGCAAGGGGGCGGCGGAAAACGAACTCATCTGCGTGTCAGGAGATTTCGCGGCCGCATACACGGGATTGCTGCTACTTGAGCGCGAAAAGAAGGTCTTTGAGAAAAACCCTGGTGCTCAGCCCGACTTCTCCGGCAAAGACTACCTCCTGCGCCGCCAGCTCAAGCCCGAACCGCGCATTGACATCATTGAGAACTTGCGCCGCGAGGAGATTTTGCCTACCGCCATGACCAACGTCACCGACGGCCTCGCCACTTCCGTGATACATATTTGTAAAGCATCTCACAAGGGCTGTGTGCTGTTTGAGGAAAAATTGCCAATGACGGAACTCACCTTCGTGACCCTCAAGGATTTGGACATCGTGCATACCGTGGCTGCCCTCAACGGCGGCGACGACTACGAGCTGATGTTCACCATCAAACAAGCCGATTTCGAGAAGATCAAGAAAGTGGAAAATGTTTCCATCATTGGTTATATAAAAGAGGAGTCCGCAGGTTATCACCTCATCACCGGCGACAACGTCCAGGTACCCCTGCAAGCGCAAGGCTTTCAACATAGTTAGCAGTTAGCAATTAGTAGTTAGCAGTTAGCAGTTTATACCGAAAATGTACACATATTTAAAACATAATTCCTTGAGCAGCCCCGGAGGGGCAAGACGCGCGAAGCGCTAATAACCCCACACTAATGCCATACTACAAACAACTACAAACAACGACAAACAAAAACAACTAAAACAATTATATATCAATATTTTACGTGCAATACAATTCTTCCTTGCTTGCTTTTGGACAACCTTTTTTTGCTTATTTTTGTACCTTTTTTGTACCCCATATTGAAATAAATTCTATCTTTTCGAAACGTAAACCATGACAAAAGAGTGAAATATTTATACGCTTAAAAAACCGAGTTCTCAATATTTTTATTATTTTTGCACTTGAAAAATTATCAAAATTTCAAAGGTGTATGGATAAGACATATTCTAACAATGAGGGAGTTTCGCTTCGAGAGCGCATAGAGGCTTTGCCAAATGACAGCGTGCTGTTCCGTTCCGATTTTCCAGAGTTCCATCCCGAGTTTGTTGGAGAGACTTTGGCAGAACTTACGCGCGAAGGTGTACTGGTGAAATTAGCCCAGGGAATCTATGCGAAACCGACAAAGAGCAAATACGGAACAGTGCTCCCTTCGGTCAATAAAATAGTGCAAGCGATTGCTAACAGAGACAATACAAAGGTTCTACCTTCAGGCATGACGGCATTGAATGTGCTGGGACTTTCAACCCAAGTTCCAATGGATTACTCCTATCTAACCACCGGCAGTGAGCGCACCGTCAAACTCGCCAATTGCCAAATCAAGCTAAAAAGAGGTGTTCCCAAGAACTTCTGCTATGAGACACGTCTTATCGGTCTGATGGTACAGGCTTTTAAGACATTAAAACAAGAAAATGTTGGGGATAATGAATTGCAAGTGATACGTGAACTCATCACCAAGGAACCCGACAAGGATGCTCTGGCAAAGGACGTGGATATGATGCCTGCATGGATGAAACGTATTGTGAAACCGATGCTCACTCGCTGATTGGCGACAGTTTTCCCGTTGAAGATAATGGAGCTCGGAGCACGATAAAAACAGTTTTGCCCACTCGCACGTTCTTGGAAAAGATGTTCCTTCTGGCGGAAGAATTCCAAAAGGAGAGGCCCAGAAGCGTGCGTATGTCGCGTCACCTGTATGATTTGGAGAAATTGATGGACACCCAATATGGTCGTGACGCTTTGACGAACCGCACGCTCTACGATGCCATAGTGGAGCATCGCAAGACATATTATGCTTTGAAGTATGTCAACTATGCTCTATTGTCCCCCTCCACTATCAACTTTATGATTCCGGAACAGCACAGAGAGGAATGGCAGGCTGACTACGCGAACATGAGACGTTTCTTCATTTACGGTCAGTCGCTGGATTTTGACATGCTGATGAATCGGATGGCAGAATGGCAGATGAGAGTAAGGAATATGGGATAAGATTCTGCGGCTCATGAGTCGGTAAATAGTATTTATATCTCTCCTCTTACCTGTGCTGCAACTTGTATATCGGACAACTGAACACCAATAGCCTGCAAAGACGCTTTCATATCTCGGTTAACAGGAGCCTCTCCTTTCGGATCAGAGATAGTGAGAATGGCCGCAAATGGTACACCATCGAAATTGGAAGCCAAACCTTCGCGGGAAAGATATTCTATCTCCAAAAAAACATCACCATCAATCTTCTTATGTTTGAGATTTGTATGTGAAACCTTGACTGGATTCCATTTGAAAGCATCCTTTATGAGGTTTTCCTCTTCTGCTGGTTCTTCGTCGTTAACATCTGAAAACACAAACTTCATGAGGCTCCTCTTCTTTCCATCAGCTGTGCCCGCCCTCAAGTATGCTGTTATATTCTCTCTTACCAATTCCTCACCAAAAGTATCATCCAATAGAGGACGGCTAACGAGTGTAAGTTTAACTTCACCCCTACATTTGCCGTTAGATCTCTTTAGAGAAGCAGGCCACGGGAAAGACAAACTCAGTTTTTTGTCAGATGGAATACTATCAGCCACCACAAAGGTGAATGAATGATCATCCTCCATCAGAATTGTTTCAGAAGAAGCTGGTATACCAAAACCATAGAGATTTTTTCTATCTTCATCATACACCTTATCCATAATCACGTCAGGATATTGAGCGTGATGAATCAAAAGAGCCTTAAGCAACTCAAAAGGAGCATTTCCACCAATCCTATTATCAACAGCAGACATAATCTTCGCAACCAGTGGTGCTGACATACTCGTTCCACTTACTAATATTTTTTGGCCTGTCATATTTAGTGAAGATAATCCAGAATTATTTTCAGCAGATCCACCAACATAAGCAACGTCAGGCTTCACGCCGGCCAGATAAGCAGGCCCTATTAGCGTATATGCTGTTGGAGATTTATCATTAGGATTAAGAGCCATCACACTTATACCCCTGAGGCTCTCTGCTGGGGGAAGAGCTAAATGCTCTGGAAGCAAACTGTCAATGTTCTGTTCGGGATCAGCAGGAATCCATTCACCGCGCAACTGATTTTTGAGAAGATTTCCGGCCGATATGACAAACTGTACATCCAACATATCAGCTATCTCATCCAATTTTTTGGCTGCCATACTATACCATCCTTCAGAGGGAATTCTTCCCTTTTGGTTTACACTTAAATTGAATATTCTTACACCACATTCTTCCTTCGCCTCTTCCACAGCACTCATCAGTGACTCAAAGAAATTCTCAGTCCCCAGTGGATAAACTTCATCCCATTTGACATCTGCTGGAAACATACATAAATCAGCCAATCTGCAGCCATCCGTTTCTGGAGCAATATCTACGCCATTAAGGCTGTTTCCCTTCACTAACAGCCCAGCAATCTTGCTGCCATGGTCCTCCTCTCTAAAATCGTCAGGCAATTCCGACCATTTATAGACTTTCCATCCATCAAAAACTTCTGATATTCCATTGTCTATAACTCCTACTATCGGAAACATGGAAATATCATTCGGGGCATCAACATCCACGTCTAATCCTATTCCGCTTGAAGAAGTGAATGATGATAATAAAGGGGCTGCCGAAACCTTTCTTACCAATGGGTGACCTGACAGGAAATCCAGCAATTCGGCGTTCTTAACCGCATAATCTTGCTCGCTGTCTGATTCAATATGCACAAACACTTGCCCTCCTCGTCCTGATGACATAAGTTCCTTATAGTTCACATAAGTCAAGGATTCCAAATGATCCTTAAAAGATTGGATAAGGTTTCTGAAATCTTCGGACAAATGCACTGGTTCGAAAAGCACATATAGGGGATGGAATATGTCAACATAATAGCCATTTGAAACGAGCCCTTCTTCCTTCCAAGTCATCACTTCAGCCAAGGTAAACGGTACTCTATCCTCTGAAGAATAGAGTTGTATGGACTGTATGCCTCCAACTTCCGACCTCGCTCTTGATGGTTTCTCTCTCGCTACATTTTCTGCCCTATTAATCGCTTGCACTGTCTTTTCTATTGACCCAGGATGCATTTCTATAAGAAGTTCACCAACACCAGCTCCACCTACCACATAACTTCTCTTATTTACAGTGAATATCGACTTTGTTGGACGATGAGACTTGGCAATGGCATCGCTACGCATCTTTACCTTGGCATAAGTGATTCTGGAGTATGCGTTACAGAGGCTAGCTTCACCTATAGATACCAATCCCTGAACAAGAATTCCCTTATGTGCAATAAACTCGTTGTCTCTGCCGAGAAAGTAATCCTTGTTAGTCCCAAATCCATTAACCACATCTTTATCCCCAATGAATGCTCTGGGGTTAAGAACAAACTGTATCTGATTTTCTGCCATTGTTATTGTTTTTTGAGATGAGTTTACTTAAAGTTGACGGGGACATTTCGAACAAAGCTGCAATATCCTTTTGTTTCAGTTGAAGGAATTCATCACTTGTAAGTTCGTTGCATAAATCTGCCATATCACCGTTCAGTAATTCTATGATTCTCTTTGGCACTCTGCCCATATTCATTGTTGCAAACCGTTTCATCAATGCGGGCAAATTATGGTTTTCTGATTCTTCAAGTATATGTACTCTTTTAAGCCAGTCGCTAAGTTTACGTAAATCAGCACCTGTGGCATCATTCATACACCAGCTTATAAACTTCAACTCCGGTTGCGAGTATTCAAGCGGAAAAATGAATTTTGCAAGCATTTTCTCTCGAACCATGGGACTGGGATGTGGTATGTCTATTTGTACATCAAATCTTCTCCATACAGCCGGGTCTAGCAGTTTCTCATGATTCGTTATCCCGATTGTAAATCCCTTTTCCGAGCGTGCATCAAGATTTTGTAGTAAAGTATTGACAATTCTCTTCACTTCGCCGATTTCTTGAGGATCGTCTCGTAGTTTTGCAAGTGCATCAAACTCATCTAACAGCAAGATGCACTTATATCTATTGGCAAAACGGAAGAGGTTTGCAATGTTTCTGGAACTGGTACCAAGAAATGATGAAATAATACCATCTAGCTTGGCCAGAACAACTGGAAGCCCAACTGATTTTGCAATCCATTTGGCAAGCATTGTTTTTCCCGTTCCCGGATCACCATAAATCAAACAAGACCTCAATGGAGAAGCATCGAGTTGAACTAATTTGTCATAGTTTCTCCATTCGTTAATAATAGCATCAACCGCCATCTGAATAGAATCATTGTAAAGCGGCACTTCTTGTTCCAAATCATCTTGAAAAATGATTTCCAGAATTGGTGTTGCCGTCTCCTTGTCAACAGGAATTGTAGTATTCTTTGTCAAGGCATCGCCATCCAAGGAGGAAATAACAAAGTTCAGCGGCTCCATTGGTTGTATCTTGCGTGCCTGAGCCAAAATACTCTCCAACGATTTCGCCTCTTTATCCTTGCCGTTCTTCCTGTAGTTATCTATAAGACGCTCCACTTGATGCTCTGCCATTTTCCTAGAAGAAGACAGAGCTGAACGGCAAAGTGCCTGAATAATAACAAAATTCGAATCCATGCCAACTAATAAAATTTCTGCAAAAATACAAATTTTTCCAAAATAAGCATAATAATTTCCGTTGTCGCCGAATAATTTCCATTTTTTCTCAATTTATTTCCGTGCTGGTTGCTTGAAGTATGTCAACTATGCTCTATTGTCCCCCTCCACTATCAACTTTATGATTCCGGAACAGCACAGAGAGGAATGGCAGGCTGACTACGCGAACATGAGACGTTTCTTCATTTACGGTCAGTCGCTGGATTTTGACATGCTGATGAATCGGATGGCAGAATTGCAGATGAGAGTAAGGAATATGGGATACGTTCCGGTTGCCGGCGAGTCGGCGACGTAATAGCGGTTACGATTTCGACATTTTCACACTGCGATAACGATTGTTTTCTTCATTTTTTGCATCATTTTCATACTCATTGAAACGATGCAAAAACATATAAAACATTATGAATGACAATATGTTTAGTGAAATTATTTGTAACAATGCACATAAGATATTGAGCACTATCTTTTAGTGCTCAAATAAGGGACATTTCTTCTCTTTGAGAACCTCTTCAGCAGCACACCCCCAGATGCGTGAAGTGTCCATTCCGCTTCTGAAAGAGTTTCAGAAATTGATACCTGTTGTTTTTGATGATATTGAGGTGAAATAATTCATTCCATCTCTTTGCCTGTTGTTGTAGTAGATGGTTACCCTGCTGGGGCTGCTCTTTGCCATAAACGTTAAGTTTTGGCAAAGATGGCCTGAACGTTCGTCACGGATAGGGATGAAGAAAACCACAGTCATGCTGTTTGACTGTGGTTTTCTTTGCTTTAATAACGTGACAACGATAGTGCGGTTAAGAGCACGCCTTCCGCGAAGTTTGAACGGAAAGCGTGCCCGGCCGCCCGAAAGAGTTTATTTGACCCTTTTCAATGTGGCGCGGTGCTTCTGGCCGAAGGTTTGCGCCCAAGTGTCGGAATATAAGACGAGTTCCTTGTTCTTGTATGACTCTACCGTCCAAACCTGATGGTCGAAGGTCAGAAGACCTGTGGATTCGTCATAATTCCAATTGAGGGTCTCCGTAACACCTTCGCATATATCCTGATAGGTGCCGTCGGCGGAGAAAATGTAGGTTTGCACAGGGTCGCTTTCCGACAGTTCCTCCACCCACTCGGTGCTGTTTACTGCTTGGTGCTGGAAACTTTTGAGTTCCCATTTCCCGATAAATGTTTCTTTTGTCACCTTCTTGTCGGAACAAGAGGTCATTGTTGTTACTGCGGCGAATGCCATCGCCAAGATAAAAAATACTTTTTTCATTTTTTTTGAGATTTTAATGAATAAAATTTTATTTAACTGAAGATTGAATGATTTAAATTATTGATATTCACTGTATTGTATAAATCGGACTATGTTTAAAGTATAGGGGTGGGTGGATAGGATAATACGCTCATCTCCTTGTTGTTGCCACAGCAGTCCAACCATAACTCTACTTTAGACCCGCTTACAATATAATAATGATCAACAAGTTATAAGAGATTTCAAAAAGTTAACGCACTAGTATTATTTATCAAATAATATTAATTATCCACGAAGAAAGGTAAAGGATAAATCATTTTAACGTATAATCCTTGTGAGAAATCGAACTGAGATAGCCCTTTGTTTGATACAACATCTGGTACTAAAGGCTCAAAATTCACATGGCCATCAATGTAATTGTGATATAAATAATATGGAACCAACATGGTCAAGAAGGTATTGCACTTTATCTTGCGACACGTAAGATTATGATAGACGAAAGGTGTATTATCATATACATTTCCATAGTTCAACTTTGGAAAACCATTCGGATAATAATTTCTCATAATCTGTGACAACAACAAAGTGTCCTCTATGATTGGTAAAACATATTTTTTCATAAATCCATCCGAATAATCCGGAAGCATCATTTTATAGGAATTAGGATACAACTCCCAAAAAAGATAAAAATCTATGTCTTTGTCTATGTATTCTCGCAAATTACTTTTCTCTATACAAATTATAGATTCTGATGTTTCCGTCTTAACAGCAAAGATACTGTCAAAAGTGATAATGCCAAAGATGAATACCTTTTCATCAAGATGATAATCATTAACAAGGTGTTGGGCGTTGATATTTTTCACTCCCAAAATGATTATCACAACAAGTAACAGCCTTGATAGTTTCATAATCTCTTATTGTTTTCTTATTACATTACCCCAAAAACAACCATCTCCCAATTGAAGTTTATCGCAACTTTTCCCATTACCACCATTACCCACATTTGCAAATCCAGAATTGTCAAATCCAGCGAAAAACATGATTGCTCGAATATCTTTTATGCCAATATTTGAACCATACCCTCCAGACTTCATAAGGTCGTCTGATTCAAAAGCATCTGCACATCCTAAAGCGTGCCCAATCTCATGTGCGGCAGTTCTACTGTTTTTATAATGATTTGATATATAGATTATATTTCCACCAACGCAAGCACCTCGTACTTCTTCGTCATTTTCATTATAAACATTATCCCTCACCGCAAATATATTGTTACTCGATCCCGTTGATATCGCCGACAATGCTTCATCTTCTGTTTCAAAGTCTCCTTCTATTTTGAGGTCGAATATTATTGTAAAATCAGTTTTGTTGTCACCTTCACCAATGCTATAAGCATATTTTCCTGATTGTTCCTTCCAAAGAGCTATGCCCTTTTCCAGTTCTCCTTTATTACATTTGGCCGTATAGAATGTTGCTTTAATAGTAATTGTTTTATTTTCGTAATCAATTTCAGACTCAAAGTCCTCCCCATTCGGGTCCACCAACTTCACCGGGTTATTCGCACAATAAATATACGGGCTCATATTTGGATACTTGTCACTCATCGGGTCCACACTCAACCAAATGCTCAAATCGGAGTTGTAATACCGTGAGCCAAAGTAGGAGTAGCCCGTTTCTGCGTCTTTCTCCTTGGCAGAGAAGGTGTAGCGCACACCATCGAAGGTGCTGCTTCGCTGGTCCACAAAGTTCTCGCCCCACGGGAGGTAATGCAAATGCTGGACGGCCTTGCCGTCAGAGAAGGTTATCCAGGAGGAACTGCCAAGATGGTCGGGGTGGTACCAGTAGCAGTCGGGTTCGTACTCGTGGTGCGGGAAGTCGCTATATTTGTGGAGAATAATCAGACATTCATAGACAACGGAGGGAACATTTCCTGTGCATTCCATCGCATGATAGAGGTGGTCCAAATTATGGTGGCGTTTCTCATCAAAAGGCTCCTCATGGTACTCCTCTGTCCATAACGGAGAAATCTCCACCACAGGCTTGTCAACAAATTCCTCAAAATTCTGGATGAACATGTCAACGGAGTCAAGGCCTCCGCCGATGCGGCTGGCCACGCGCTCGCTCTCGGCATAATAGTGCTTGGTGTAGCCTTTAGGAGTGGCCACCATGTAAGGTGAGGTGTAGAGCGTGGGGTTGTCCAACACCTGGTAGGTGTGCCAATGGCCTCCGATATTCTGCGACACATAGTCGCTGGTGAGCTTGTAGGTGCGTTCCCCTCCGGCATCGTATTGGTAGAATCCCGCGTTCTCGCAGTCGGCGAAAGACATCAGCCGGTTCTCCTCGTCCCAGCAGAGCGTCCGTCCGCAACCGTTGGCATCCTGGTGATAGACCATGTTGCCCGCCATGTCCCAACTGAAACTCTGCCACACATGGCCAGTCTGGTCATAAACGCTCGTAACCGTGTTCGATGTTGACGAACCGTAGTAATAGCGGTTGTTGTAGTTCCTGACCGTCACGTTGCCTTGGTCAAGCACATCCGCGTACAGCTGTTTGCTCCATATTTTCCCATTCCCATAATACTGCATCCCCAAGTTATACGACAGCTGGTTGTTGTTCCAGTCCCCGTACGCACCTGTCAGTCGGTACAGCGGGTCGTAGTCGTAATGGCTGTAGTAGCTGCCGCCCAAACCGTTGGGCAGGGTGACGGCGGAGTTGGCGATGTCCGTGATGTTGCCCACATAGTCGTAGGTGTAGCCGATGCTCTGCATGGTGTCTCCGTTCCCGTCCCAGCTGTAAAGATGAGACAGGCGCAACAGGGAATCGTATTCGTAGCGCACCTTCGTGGCGTTGCCGTATATCACGGAGTCTTTGAGTTCGAAAACATTATAGATAATGCTGTCAATGTATGGGTAGCGATATGTTATCGTTTGGGGTTCGATGGGACCAACAGGAGGGTCAATAGGAACGGCAATTCCTCCGCCCATCACGCCATCTGGCTCTGTAAGTCCTCCTTGTACTTGGATAGGCTCTATCATTTCCCAAAGATTCCGCGTCACACTCCCGAACACTTTGTTGAGCATCCCGCCTCTGTTGTACTCATAGCTCACCACTTCCCCGTCGGGGTAGGTCATGCTCTGTATTCGGTTCCAGCTGTCGTACTCGAAATTCATTTTGAACGTATAGGTTTGGGCATCATACGGAAGCGCAAAAGTACGAATATTTTCAGTAAGTTCGCCGAGTTTGCAATGACGGGAAATGTTTCCCGCAGAATCCGCAGATTTCCGCAGATGGCATTTGGGGATGTTTGTCGGTTTTATGCTCATGTTGGTTTTAATTTGCTGTTTGAGATTCGGGGACCGTTATACTGTTTGACTGCGTTTTCGTCTTCCTTAATACCGCGACAACGATAGGAATGGTTACGAGCGGCTTGCCGCGAAGTTTGAATGGATAGCGTGCCCGGTCGCCCAAAAAGAGAAAGAGTTTATTTGACCCTTTTCAATGTGGCGCGTTGAACCTCAGCAAGGTAAGTGTCAGCAAACTCGTCACAATAGAGTTGAATTTCCTTTTTGGAACATTTCTGCACCGTCCAAGATTGGAACATAATAAGAAGCTTGTTTGAGCTTTCGTCGTATGCCCAAGGGGAATTTTCCGATGAGCCATCCGAATATTGGATGAGACAGGTTCCGTCTGTTTTGACTGTGAGCGTCATCCCCCCCTCAAATACATCTCTCCACTCAGTACCGGAAGTGGGTTTCTCTTGATAAGACGTAACCTCCCAAGTTCCAATAAAAGACTCTCGGGTCACCTTCTTGTCGGAACAAGAGGTCATTACGGTTACTGCGGCGAATGCCATCGCCAGGATAAATAATACTTTTTTCATTTTTTTAAGTTTTTGATGACGAATAAAAATTGATTGCAAAATTTAAGAGGCTATTTGACTTCGTAGTCAACAGAGGTTTCCCATCCTCTATTACCGTAAAATCCAGAAAAGAACAGCAAAAAATCATGATGGATTTTGCCTGTGCTGGTAGGTCTTTCAACATACGTGGTTCCATCCCAAACAACTTGTTTCGCTAACGTGTCATCTGTGATTTCAATAAGATCTTTATTGCCAGATATATCTTTTATTGAAAAAATCAGTTGAGAACGATATGTTTCCCCCAGTTTGATAACATTTTTTGATGCTATGTTTAATAGTTCCGCATGCGACAAAGAAATTGAATTTTGATACACATACGACAGATAGTTGTTCATTAGCGAATTTTCGACAAAGTATAGATAACATAATTTAATATTATCACTTGTTGTATTTTTAGTTAGCGAAAGTAATAGTGTTCTGTAATTGTCACTCAAATATTCTTTTCCTATAGAAGGGAGTACCACAAGAACAGTGTCAATTATCGAAGAAATAATCTTCTGATTATCTCTTCGATTAAGAATGTTGTATTCCACGACAGGGAAGATCGAATACAAATAAACAAATTGATTGCAAATTATTAATTCCTTATCAATATCATATCGAGATAAAACTGAACGATAATTGTCCAAGTCAATTTTAAAAGTATCAATTTGGGATTTTCTTAATGAGAATAATTGACTCTCTTGGGGTAATGAATCGTTGTTTTCACCCCTCTGCAAAAAAATGTATGCTAAAGAAGCACCAAGAAAGAAACTCACAGCAATCAATACGATAATAATAATGTTTTTTTTCATTGTCTGGATTTTATTTGTTAACATCTACTCTTGAAATCGTTTCGCCATTGGATTCAATTTCTTGTCTTTTCCTTATCGAATCTTCAGTACCGTTGTAGGGCACTCCCCTGGCAACAGCACCATCGTCCTGTTTTTGATTGAAAAAAATGATAAATTCACCAGATGTGCCGGAAACTGATTTTTCGTCCCCATTATTATCAGTTTCTTGGGAATTATAGTTGAACGAATCTTCTATAAAATGGTGAGATTTCGGAACCGAAAACTGTTGTAATGGATCAAGGTTTGTCTGTTCTACATGAGCATCTGTACTCTCATCCTGTCCTGGGGGACAAGCGGCGGGATCATCTGTAGTCCCCCAAATACCTCCTCGGTGAGAATGGCGTTTATTGATGTTTTCATTAGGACGTTGTATTTTTGAAATAATTCTTTCAAAAAAATTCATCTTAAATTTCTTCAATCTGATCACAACGCCAATTGATTTTTTGTCATCAGGTTTACTGTACTGGACCGATATACTACCATCTTTCTCGCGATACACGTGAGTGTACTCATGACGTTTCATAAAACGTTTGGCTCTATCTTCTGGCCATTCCCCATTCGGATCCACCAACTTCACCGGGTTGTCCGCGCAATAAACGTAAGGCGAAAGCGAGGCATATTTGTCACTCATCGGATCCACGCTCAACCAGATGCTTAAGTCTGAATTGTAGTAGCGTGAGCCAAAGTACGAGTACCCCGTTTCTGCATCTTTCTCCTTGGCACTGAAAGTGTACATGGCACCAACGACCGTGTGCTGCTGGTTCACCAAGTCTTCGCCGTATGGCAGGTAATGGAGGTGCTGGACAGCTTCACCATCAGTGAACGTAATCCAACTGCTGCTCCCTAAGTGGTCGGGGTGGTAGAAATAGCGTTCATTCTCTGGGCTCTGAGATGCGCTCGTCAACTCGTAAAGGTAAGACAAGGGAGGGTATGCCCTCACCTCCTCCGCGTTCAGGCACTCGTATATCACGTCTTGGGCGTGGTTTGTATTGGAAAGGAACTTGTCGTGAACTTGGAACTCGTCGGCCAAGGGATGACCAAGCTCCTGTAGTCCGCCGTTGCCCAGCTTGCTGGCAATGCGCTCGCTCTCTGCATAGTAGTGCTTGGTGTAGCCTTTGGAAGTGACAACCAAATAGGGGGATGCATATAGGGTGGCATTGTCCAGCTGGTAGAAATAACGCCATGTGCCACTAACATTCTGGTAAGTGTAGTCTCCCGTCAGCTTGTACGTCCTGTCGCCGTTGGCATCATACTGATAGACTGACAGCGAGCTTTTGTCCCTTACCCCTTGCAGGCGGTTCTGCTCGTCCCAACAGAGGAAGCGTTCCAAAGAGACAGCTGTGTTCTTATGGTATGTCATATTCCCTTTGGCATCCCACTGGAAGAACTGTTGCGGACCGTTGTTGTCTATGTATGTCAGCGTATTGGGCTGGCTTGTATTCGTGTAGTGGTACATGTTGTCATAGATGACCGAGTTGAATGAGTTTATCATAGGTGTCTGCGTCACAATTCCAGCTGTTAAAGTCTTTCTGCTGATTCGTCCGTTATGGTTATAACTCATTTCCAGTTCATAGTTAGTGTTCGGGCTTCCAAGCCAATTGCCTCTCGAATATACCAGCCTGTACAGGTTGTCGTACGAGTATCGGTTGTGATACATCCCACCCAATCCGTTGGCAAGGATGCCTGCGGAATTATCAATGTCGGTAATGTTACTTACCGCATCGTAAGTGTAATCAATATTTTGCATAAGTTCGCTTGGCGTTGCTGTGGTGGCGGTATAGGACTGTAAATTTATGAGCCGTTGCAAAATGTCATATTTGTAAAACGTTTTTGTGCCATTGCCATAATATACAGCCTTTTTCAGCTCAAATTCATTATAGTGGATGCTGTCGATGTATGGATAGGCGTTGTTCATCTTTGTGCCGGCAATACTCTTCAGCATACCGCCGAGATTGTAGCCATAGCTCACCACTTCCCCGTCGGGGTAGGTCATGCTGTCGATGCGGTTCCAGCTGTCGTAACGGAATATCATTTTAAACGTATATGGACTGGGTTCGTTAGGAATACTGTTCAGATAATAATTCTTCGACACGGATATGGTCGTTTCCATATCCAGAAAAAGTCTTTGCCAGTTCCATCGCCGCCACACTCGATGTTGATCTGAATAAAGCAGAAATTATAGAAAGTGAATTCATTTTTAACATGAAGCATATCTGACTTAACTATGATATGATGTTTTGATGGTTTTAGAAAAAAACAGTCTTTAAAAATCTTAACCTTCCCATCTGTTATAGTATCATGAAATAATAAGGAGTCGTCAATTAAAACATCATAATCCACAGTATCTATAGGAGGAAATATTAAAAAATCAACACGAACATTTCCTTTATGAATAAATATAAAAGAAACGTTCAGCAGTAAAATCACTGTACATATAAATAATATAATAATTAAAATTCTTTTTCTCATCTTGGTTTTATCTATTGTTAACTTTCTTTATTAAGGGGGATTTAAATTGGATATTACGGATGATGTTGCCTAATTGTCTGGATGAGACGAAGGAATTTAAACGGTTATGGAAGAATCCTGTTCTCATCAGGTTAAAAGGATTGCCAACATGGTTTAAGCCAAACATATGTCCCATCTCATGCGCAGCAGCTATGGCTCCCTTCCGGCCAAAAGTCCCATCAATGGGTCCTTTGAATAAAGCTGCATCAACAAGAGCCACCATACCTCCATTTTTGGGGGTATAGCCTTTAAAATTATGTCCATTATCACTGCCGCAGTCATTTGTTAAAACGAACAAATGGTCATTATTTTTGACCTCTTTATAAGAATTTGCAACTTCAAAATCGGCAGATGTTGTAACAGGTATTCCATCTTCAGTTTGACCCTTAAATGAAGTTTCAATTTGGTTAATAATTTTCTCTTTTGCTTTTTCCATGTCTATCTTCCTTCCCGAACTATTTAAAATTTTCCCTGTAATTCGGATATTATATCTTTCTATTTCTTTAGTATCATTCCCATTAGCATCTTTTTTGTAAATTGTTTCAAGAACAATCTCTTCCCCATTCGGATCCACCAACTTCACCGGATTATTCGCACAATACACATACGAACTCATACTCGGATACTTGTCCGCCATCGGGTCAACGCTCAGCCAGATGCTCAAGTCAGAGTTGTAGTAGCGTGAACCGAAGTAGGAATAGCCCGTTTCGGAGTCCTTCTCTTTTGCGGAGAATCTGTACATGGCGTTCCAAGTCGTGCTCCGTTGGTCCACGAAGTTCTCGCCCCACGGGAGGTAATGCAAATGCTGGACGGCCTTGCCGTCAGAGAAGGTTATCCAGGAGGAACTGCCAAGATGGTCGGGGTGGTACCAGTAGCAGTCGGGTTCGTACTCGTGGTGCGGGAAGTCGCTATATTTGTGGAGAATAATCAGACATTCATAGACAACGGAGGGAACATTTCCTGTGCATTCCATCGCATGATAGAGGTGGTCCAAATTATGGTGGCGTTTCTCATCAAAAGGCTCCTCATGGTACTCCTCTGTCCATAACGGGGAAATCTCCACCATGGGCTTGTCTATAAATTCTTCGATATTACGGATGAACATGTCAACGGAGTCAAGGCCTCCGCCGATGCGGCTGGCCACGCGCTCGCTCTCGGCATAGTAGTGCTTGGTGTAACCTTTAGGAGTGGCCACCATGTAAGGTGAGGTGTAGATAAAGTGCGGTACTGTCCATCCGGCAGAAATGGTTCTCTGCAATGCACGATCCTGCAAGTGAAAACTCATCTGTATCCGCACGGAATGGGGGCAATATGGTCGGTTTGGTCTCAATATTTTTCTATGATGCAAAAATACAAAATTATCCTCTCACACATATATAGATGCAAAAAATGCAAATGGTTGCACTTGGATAAAAAAAAATTCAAATTACCCGCGACAACGATAGAAATGGTTACGAGCGGCTTGCCGCGAAGTTTGAATGGATAGCGTGCCCGGTCGCCCTGAAAAAGAAAGAGAGATAATACGCTCCATTTATATCAAAAAAAACACACTCACTTTAACTGACAAAGTATTTCTTCAGCGTTGAATTGATAGACGCTATTTCACCCTGTTCATAATGAGAAAGAAGTGTTTTAACATCCTTTGCGGGTATGGTGTTCAAATCCGGCAGGCGCAATTTGCGAAGATGCTGGCTTTGCCAACGGGGGAACCCGCCGTTCATCGTATTGGTCACAGCCGCCAGCTGATTACGGATATAGTCGGACATCAAAAAAGTAGCCAACAAACGGAGGTGGACATCCGAGCGACCTGTAATGTAGTAGATGTTGTGCAGAGGATAGAATTTCCCCTCATCCACAAACACAAATGTATTTCCCGACATGTCAGGAAGCAATATCTTGGGTTGGGAGAGTAGTTCTGGACTGATGCGGTCGATGGTCTTATACCAGCGGGAGGGTGATTTCTTTGCAACATGGCGGGCGGAAAGACGCTCACGATGGTTTTCAAGATAAGCGCTGGCACGGGGATAGGCGGCAAGGTCAACAAGGGTGCCGTCTGAATTATACGGGTTCAACAGATACTCACCCTGCCACTGGAAACGGTTGCCTCGGAGGTCGCGTGCATTGACCCCGGGCATAATCAGTTCTGGCTCCACCATCTGGGGAAGATGGGACGAGACGAAAATAGCATCGGCACCTGTAGCCGCACCTATCCCAATTTTGAATCCCTGCTGTTCGATTGTCAGGAAAGAGGGATTGTCAAAGTCCGTACTGAAAGCAGAAGACCAATCGTCACCTTTGGGCATTTTCCGTAGGCTATATGAAAGTTCACGTAGACCGTCCACCCTGTCACATTCCGCATATTCAAAGGAACTGTCGGGCTTGTCGGTAGAAATGACAGTAATGGCCGGATATGCAGAAACCTCTTCCTGGAATGCGTCAGCCTGCTCTAAATTGACAATCATTTCGAGCGCATACCTATGGGCGATGATCTGACGGAGTTTTTTGCCATACTCATTCTTGAGCCATCGGTTTGAGCAGATGAAACAGTGCAAACCGCCGGGACGTAGCGAAGCAAGCGTCTTTTGAAAAAACGGGACATAGAGGTCGCACCTGTAATGGAATGAGGAAAAGGTGTAGCGACAGAAGTCAACCATTTCCCTCGGAATATTTTCATAGCGGATATAAGGAGGGTTGCCAACAACAATGTCCACTTTTTCGATTTCAGCTTTCAGGAAATCAGCCATTTGGACACATTGTTCGGATAGAACTATCCCCAATTCGGCGATATGTTCTTGACATCGGGCTATTTTTTCGCCATCAATGTCAAACGCTCTCACATTACGGTTGAAAGCCTCGTTTGCATCAAAATGATAGCGCAATGCGGAGAGCTGTAGTCTGCGGGCAATCTCCACCAGGAACGCTCCATCACCGCAGGAGGGTTCAAGGATACGGACATCGCTCAAATTTCGTTCAGCGGTATAGTTCACCCTGTCCAGCATAAAATCGACAACAACGGGAGATGTGAAAACATCCCCGTGCCGTCCGCCATTGCTGCGAACTCCATACATAGAAGGGCTATTAGAACTCATCGGACACGCCTTTTAAATAGCAGGAGAAAGAGTTGAGAAAACAGGCAACGGAAATGTCAGACGACAAGTCTCCGAATGTGTCTCCATCGCTCGTCCAAATCAAAGCGGCTGACGTATAGTGGCGTTCAAGGATCAGTTTCTGGCAGAGGATTCGGTAGCGGTCTAGATAACTGGCCTCCTTAAACTCGGGACGGACAGGAAAATAAGGCTCGTAGTTACGGACGGGCTGTTCCGATGCCTTGTCCCTACCGACAACCATCAGCCAGCCCACCCATGGAGCCGGCTGTCCGGGGAACTGTCCCTCGCGAAAGGCTGTCCAAAGGTCAACAGCCGACCCAATGGCCTCTTCCGTCCGGTTGTTGAAATTGTTTCCGTATGAGCCGACTTGGGATTTCAGTTCCACAGCGGCAACCAGTTTGCCGGAGGGGGCGATAATAAGCATGTCCCAGTCCTTTGACGAACGGAAATACCCCGGCAGATAGTTCTTATCTGTAATGACAGATTCAGTTGGTATGCCGGCATCTACGGCCACCTGCCTCAACAATTCGACAAAGCCGTCCATCTGTTTGCCGCCGACAACGGCACCGCGATTTGATGAGTCCCCGCTGTCTGCCAGCTGGCGCTTTTTGGTCTGCCAAAAGGCATTCACCGCTTGGGCCAAAGCGCTTGTATAGTCCTTTCCGTTTATAATGACATCTTTAGTCATATCGTCTATCTTTAAATTAGGCCGCAAAGTTACATTTTTTTCCAAAACTTGTTACAGGTTGTATGCACGCAAAATAGAGATTGTCCACATATACATATTTGTTTGTAAGGGAAAATGTTTATAAACGTAACAAATAAATTATAAACAAAAAACGGTCGTTCTTTTGTTTGTCGTTAATGCGACAACAATTGTTGCTGTGTGTTTGACAGAAAAAGACTACTGCAATTTCATACAGTACTCTTCCTAATTGTCACTTATATTTGACAAGTTCGCCTTCTGCGCAGGGGATCCCTATAAGCAATGCAGGTATATAAGAGAATCTGATATTAACAATAGCATCTGCCTGTTGTTGGCGTGCTTGTTTCTGTAATGCATAGACAAGTTGTTTGTTTGATGCAAAAACAAAACCACTTGCCTCAACATGTCCAATAACTTCGTATGCCTTGTCCGGCTTCTCATAATCATAATAACATTGAATTGTCGTTATGGATATGTCTTTCTTTGATTTCGGAGTACTTGACACAAAACTTCCTGTTGCACATCCGGAGACCAGAATGGCACAAATGATTACAAACAATATTTTTTTCATAATGTTAGCGGCTGCATTTCGGAATGCACTAACCGCTCTTTGTTTTCTTGATAGTTCTTTCATTTTTTTTAATTTTGAAAACAAATGGAGGTTTAATTATTTTTCAAGTATCCAGGCACCCCAATTAACCCTTTTACTTGTAAATATTAATCAACTATGCGATTACAACATGTGGATGTGGACTAATCTTATTACAACAAATACTATGACTACAACGTATAAGCGACATGATAATTATTTTGAATGCAATTCGTAAATTTGCGAACATTAGGAGTTCGAATGATTCGAATCAACGATACCGAATAAGACAAATAGATGTGGTATCTGATTGGGCAAGTTCAATTTGACATTTGTTACGCAACAATTTTGCCATTTCCTCTGGACCCTTTGGAGTCTTTGTTGTTATGCCTCATGTTCATTATAAGCATGAATGGGGAGTTCCCCGTCTTTGCATCATTATATAGGGCTATTACTCGATTGGGTGTTTGTCCTTGCGTTGCATGGTTTTCCTCTTTATCGCACGCGCCAAACAATATAGCCGCGATCAGTGTCAATGTCAATACTTTTTTCATCACGCTTTGATTTTGATGTTAATTAGTTATTGTTTCAATAGCAAAAATACAACTGGTTTCAACATAATTTATCTCGTCTGTCTGGAATATGTCGCCTCGAATCAAAAATATGTCGCCTCTCGCAAATCACCCTTCAATGGCGGTGTATATAATTGGGAATTAGTATGTTACAAAACCGATTAGAATTATTTTTTCGAGGTGATAAATAAATTTCAAGGCGATGGGTTGTTGTTTCTGCTGAAACTTGGTTAAAAAAGTCTATTTTTGCCACCGTAATCAAATTGAATCGCGATGAAACTGCGGTCGAGCGACTGTATGTAAACCGGTCCGTGTGCGAAACGGAAGGCTCTTCGGCAAGGTCCAAATGTGTCAGAATTAGAGGAATGCCACCGAAAACCGGAAATAATACATAAATGCAATTGGTTTAATTTTATTTTGTATTTTTGCAGTCGGAAAAATTTACAATGTTTCCGACTAAAAACAGGTAAAATATTGGATGGAAGATGCTGTAATATATAAGATTAGAAACAGAATAACTCGCGCAAAATTTGGCGATGTGTTCTTCGTGTCGTCGTTCCCCAAATACGATGTGGAGTATGTGACAAGACCCTTGGCGCAATTTGAAAAGGAGGGATTGATTTCGCGCATTGCCAAAGGGGTGTATGTGAAAGCAAAGAAGATGCGTTTCGGATTGTTGTATCCTACAGCCTATAGCTCACGACCTGCTTCTGGCTCCTGTATAGACGCAAAAACTGATTGAGCGGAACAGAAGAAACAGTTATGAACAGACTGATCCAAATCTGATCCAGAACCGGTCCAGTGTGATCCAGAGGTGCGCACAGGACGTCTATAACGATGACTGTTGCCAAGAGAAGGTCTTAGCCCTTATCCGCAAAGAGAACCGACCTTCACAATAAAACATAGAGAAGACTTTTATCACACAAGCCTGTTAGCGTATGCTGGCGGGCTTTTTTTTACTTTGGCTTTTCTCAGATAGTACAATTGTCAAATCCAAAATGCGTCTCTTTTCTAAAAAATGTCGATGGGTTCGGGTTCGATAATGGCGGCGACCATCACAACGGCGGATTCCTCTGTTTTGGCAAAAGTTTAGAATATTTGACAAAAATGATGTACTATGCCGTGGGTTAGCACATAGCCATCCTCCTCGCCCAAACTGACGAGATAGTTGTTGACGACTCTGTTTCCGAGATTGTATATCATTGTCATTTGGAATTGAACGTTCCTTCCGGATGCTCCGCCTGCCACTGGTTTTCAATCTCCGACCCTGGTCGGGTGTAGAGATAATCGCAGACGGGGTCGCCAGTGGCCAAGGTCTTGTTGCGGTGCAGGTTGGCGCCAATCATGCTCGCAACGGTGTAGTCCGTGCGGCACATGATGGGGAGGATGTCCATGTGCCCGGTTCTTTTGGCGAGGGCGCAAAGTCCGCAGGTGGTGAAACGCATTGTGCAGAAATCGGGCGCGCCTTTCCCATAGTCGGAAGTCCAGT
>Ga0310691_10002434_pt1 | contig 24846 bp, 19 predicted proteins | sample 176DNAGHGlowgp2_FD_203887 | JGI IMG/M metagenome (GOLD analysis project Ga0310691, IMG submission 203887) | Sheep rumen microbial communities from Palmerston North, Manawatu-Wanganui, New Zealand - 1766 DNA GHGlow gp2 (v2) (version 2) | ecosystem: Host-associated > Mammals > Digestive system >...
AATATTTCTTTACAAACTGGACGGTCAGCTTGGGGTGCAGGCTGCGGTTTATTTCGTCCATTATATAAACCTTTTCTTTTTTGCAGATGAGGATTTCCAAAAGCTGGAAGAGGCGGTGGGTTCCGTCGCTCTCGCTTTCCATGCTGAATTCAATTTCCTTTCCGCCAAGATTGTGGACAAATTTTACCGCATAAAAATGAAAGTCCTTGTCTTTTTCCATTGTGATGATAAAAATGTTCCTCCGGTTTCTGATTACGGTTGCATAGAAATTTGTTGTTTGCCCTTGGGTATTTGCTGGCAGTCCCATCTGGACTGGCAGCTGAGAAAACTGAATGATGGGGCTTACCAGAGCCATCTCAAGGTTAAGCTTCTGCTGGGTGCGCAAATCAAGTGTCTCAAAAACCTTTTCCCTGCTTACGGGCTCAAGTTCTATTCCTTCAATTCCCGTGTCAAAATCCTTTAGCAGCTGGGCAAACTCGTCCTTGCAAATTTCATACCGCAGCAAAGATGTTTCCTGCAATGGCTGGTCGGGGAAAATCACTTCGAGGGTGTCCTTGAACCAGAGGAATGCCTTTTGAAGGGCAAGGGCCTCTTTGTTTGTTGCAAAAAATCCTGCCGTGTTGTGGTTTATGCTGAACAGAAAGGGCTTTCCGCTCATGGCAAAAGTGCGGCTTAGAACCTCAATGTCTTTGTTTGGCCCTTTTATTGAATGGTGAAAAACGTAAGGGCTTTGGGGGTTTTCTTTGTAGAAAAGTTTTGTATGCCTGTTTCCCACCACATGAACCAATTCTTCTTTTGTGATGATTCCGGTCGCAAGTACAAGAGATATTCTGTATTCGTAGAGATTTTTGTCGGCAATAAAGGCAATTTCAAAGTCCGTAGGCCAGCCTTCGTTTTTGTCATCGATTTTGCACCAGAGTTCAGCTGCCCTTTGGGGAAGCCTTCCCGCAAGAACGAAGTTGCGCAATGTTGCAACGGCTCTTACAAAGTTTGTCTTTCCCGCTCCGTTTTTGCCGAACATGGCGGAAAACTTCAGAAGGCTCTTTCCTGTGTCGCCGTCTTCAAGCAAGTGGTCCAGCTTTTTTGTAACGCGCCCGCTTTCCATCTTAAAGGTGGTCTTCTGGTTAAAGGACAAAAAATTGGTGACGCTGAAATTTACTAGCATTTTTATTCCTGAATGATTAAGAATCTCTCGCTTATAACGAGATTATACAGCTATTATCGGCAGAGTTCAAGAAAAACTTGCAAAAATAGGTGGAAAAATCGAATAAAATTTGACTTTAGGGATATTTTGTGCTATATTAAAACTGTCAGAACGGGTGAAAAAATCGAAAGTTTTACTCAGTTTTGACTTAGTGGGACTGGATTTTGCAGCCAAAAACGGTACAAGTCGAGCGTTCGTTGAACTAGATTGTACTGCCTGCTCGTGTTTGTAAGCAAACCGCGGAATGCAAAGCAGTTTAAGTTATTTATAGGAGGTACGGCTATGGCTGTTCCATTTGTTAGTAGAAAGCGGTTGAATCCGCGTGATTTGGAAGCAGAAGGCAAGTTTTATCCTGCCCCTGCTTATATTGCAGAGATTGGCGTGAACCAGCTTGCGGAGGAAATCTCTTCAAGCACTACGCTCACGCCAACGGAGGTAATCGGAGTAATCAGAAGCCTGCTCCTTACCGTGCCCAAGTACATGCTGCTCGGCTACAAGGTAAGGCTGGACAGCTTCGGAATCTTTAAGCTTGGCCTTAAAAATGCTGCGGCATGCAGGGGCCACGAAAAGGCAAGCGAGGTTACCGCAAACGACATTGCCGGTGTAAGGGTAATGTACACACCGGACACAATGCTCAATGCAAAACTCGAAAAGCCCGAGTACGTAAAGCTTGACGCCAAGTACATTACGGATGAAGTGCTTGAACCAACCGGTACAGGCGACTGAATGAACTGGTAAGCCCAACCGGATAACGGCGGATGGGTTTATGAAAAAAGCCCGGTAAAAACCGGAAAGGACATTCCGTTATGAAAAACAATTTTTGGGAGACCTGCACTTTTTTTGGCGTGCCGGCCTCCTTTTTTTTATCCCGCCTTTAGTACAATTTTATCCCGAATTTGCGGCAGTTTATGCGGATTTATCGGAGGATTTGGGAGATTTCATCTTGATGAATCCGGGGAGCTTATCAAGACGGGCTGTTGGGGCGGTCTTGATGGATGGGATGATTGTATCTTGACGGAGGGAAAATGGTATCTTGATGGAAATTTTTAAGGATTTGGAGATGTGGACTGAATTTGCTTCATGAATTCCATGAAAAAAGCAGTTTTAGCAACCCATTCTGCCAACAGGTTTTTATGATTAAAGACAAATTTACACCCCTTTTTCGTTTTTTGTGATATAATTTAATCCTGCTATATTGGAACAATTGTTTTTGGAGGATAAATCTTACGCGCAATTGATTTTTTCTGCGGTGGCATGATTTAATTTTGATGAATCAGTGGGAGTTTATCAAGATTATATGAAAGAAATAGGAAAAAAAATGGTTAATTTACAATGAATCATTTTTTTTATATAATGCATAAAAGGTCTTGAAATGTATTTTCTTGGGTTCGAAAATAATAAAGATATTGATTCAGAAACTCTTTACAATAAAGGCGAGGAACCTAAAATTTCAAAGCCCTATGACCCCTTAAAAGTTGATATTCTTCCGCAAACACTTTCTATACAAGCGGTAGTTGATAGACTGGAAAATAAAGAGATTGATTTAGAACCAGATTTTCAGCGTAGAAAAGATTTATGGTCAGAAAAAGAACAGAGTCGACTTATAGAATCGATACTTATACGAATTCCTTTGCCAGCTTTTTATTTTGATGGTAGAAATGATGATTGTTGGACTGTGGTTGATGGATTACAGCGTATTTCGACAATCAATAATTTTGTTGTTCGTAAGTCAGAAGATGAGTTTAAGCTAAAACTGACAGATTTGGAATATCTCGTAGAATTCAATGGAAAGACATTTGAAGAGCTTCCCCGTCCAATGCAGAGAAGAATCCGGGAATGTCAGATTTATTGCTATTGTATCCGCGGTGGAACTCCAGATGATGTAACTTCAAGTATTTTTAAAAGACTTAATACAGGTGGACTTCCGTTGAGTCTTGCAGAAATACGCAATGCGGTATACAGAGGAGTTGCATCAAACCTTGTTAGGCAGATGGCAGAATCAAAATACTTTACAAATGCGACAAGAAATAAAATTCATACTGATAGGATGGAAGACCGCGATTTTGCAACACGTTTTCTCGCATTCTATGTGCTTGGATATGAAAAATATACTGGAGACATGAATGCCTTTCTGGAGGAGGGTATGTCTTTTGTAAAGAACAATCTTGATGAACAACAGTGTAATCAGCTTCTAAAGAAATTTGAAGAATCAATGTTTGTTTGTTATTCCTTGTTCGACAAAAACTCGTTCAGAAAAATGTCAAAAAATGGAAAGTTTGGTCCTTTAAATAAGTCTTTATTTGAAAGTCTTTCTGCATCTGTTGCCAAACTGAATCATACAGAACAGAACTTACTTATGAATAATCAAGAAATTGTAATGGAAGAGTTTAAAAAACTTTTTGCTACTAAGTTCTATGATAGTATTACGAGCGCGACAGGTACTATAGAACATGTAAGAGACAGGTATGAAATACTGTCCGAGTTTTTTGCTAAATTGCTAAAGAGGTTTTCATGATAAAAAAACTGCAAATAAAAAATTTCAAATCACTTCGTGATGTAAAAATGAATACATCTAATTTGAACTTACTCATGGGCTTGAACAGCATGGGAAAATCTTCTGTTCTACAGACTCTTCTTATGCTACGACAAAGTTATTATAAAAATTCTGTTCTTACAAATTTGTTTATTAATGATGCTTTAGTTTCTCTTGGAAATAAAAGTGATATTTTTTTCCAGAATGCAGGTGATGACGAAGATATTGTTTTTTCTGTTAATGATGACAAGGATTATATAGAAACTGTTTATGATTATAAAACATCTTCTGATGATATTTTAAAAGCCAAGAAAGTCGATTCATCAAAAATAGCATTTAGTAATTTCTCTTTGTTTGCAGATGGTTTTCATTATCTTAATGCAAATCATATATCCCCGTCTAAAACCTATAATTCTAGCAGCAATTTTTTGAATGTACTTGGAAACAGCGGAGAGAATGCACCTTTATTTATAGCTCGTCATGGAAATGATAAACTAAAGAATAAAGCCTTGCATCATCCAAATGCACGTTCTGAATCGTTGGCACATGAACTTGATGCATGGATGGGAGAAATTTCTCCTGGAACAAGAATTCTTGCACAAGAAATGGCGGATATTAATCTTGTCCGTATGGGAATTCAGTTTGAAACATCTGTGAAAACTGAAAATGGTGTTTCAAAAGAAATGTCAAACGAATTTGCTCCTATAAATGTTGGATTTGGAATACCGTATGCCATGCCTCTAATATTAAGTATTCTTATATCAAATCCAGGTGATTTGGTTTTTATAGAAAATCCAGAGTCTCATCTGCATCCAAGAGGTCAGGCAGAATTAGGAAGACTTATTTCATTGGCTTCGGAAAGTGGTGTACAGATTTTCTGCGAAACTCATAGTGACCATGTTATAAATGGATGCCGTGTTGCAGTAAAAAATAAGATTATTAATTCTGATAATATAAAACTCTTTTATTTTCAGAAAAAGGAAGAATCAAATCTTGAAACGGAAATAATCCCGATTTCTGTAGATAGTCATGGTGAACTTGAACAATATCCTAATGGCCTTCTAGATGAATGGGGAAATCTCATGGCTCAGTTGTTTTAGGAGATTTTATGGTTCACGAGTCTTTTTTTAACGAATTGTGTCTGGCATCTTCAAATGCAGATGTTTCTGTTTTACGAAATTTAAGAGAGCTGTATACAGAACTCAAAGGAAAAGAATTTTCTGTGTGTAGAGTTGGTTTATCACATACAGAAGAAATCCTTGCTTTCCTGCAAAATATCCCAGGTGTTTCAAAAAATGCAGTTTCAGGATTTGTATATTCTTTTTTTCACCCGCCATATGAACGGAAAAATTTTACAGAGGAAGAGGAAAATAACTTTTCAGAGATTTCCTATAGATATAACGATAAAAATCCGTTGGGCCTTTCTTGGGCTGCGTATTTTGATACCCTTGCCTTAAGTCTTGCCACGTCAGAAGAATGGAATGCTACAAATATCGAAATTTTAAAAGATGGAACCCCAATCCTTGTAAAGCATGCCAGTAAAAAAGAACATGTTGTGGCACATGAAGATTGGATTCTTGCTTTAAAAGAAATAGAAAAATGTACAATACCATATAATCAGAAACACTTTCATTTGCGTGATGACCATGGTAAAAAAGAACTGACAGAGTTTTGGACTAGGATTGCAAAAAATGAATATGTTGTTTCTTGTTTAAATTCTTTGCCATTCAATAGAACGCACCGGACATTTATAAAAGAAATTTATCCGGATGGAAAAATAGAATTGGTGCTTGTTTGGGAGGATAACGGTTATGGTATGGTTATTCAAACTACTGGTAAGGGACTTGCTCAAACAAGAAAAATTGCGGAAACATTGGAAAAGGAATTTGGAAGGAGGTAGTGCATATGAACCAAGAAGAACAAAAATTCAATGAATTTATGGCAGAAGTTTCAAAAGAATCCAAGAAACTTTGGGATAAATATACAACCTCTCCGTTAACAACAAACGGAAATTCCTTCAATACATTGAGCCTATGGTTCGGGCATGATGGGTACAGGCGTTTGTGGAGCAGATGAATATCTTATTTAATACCGGACGAACATTATGAATTACATAAATACAGATAATCTGATTGAAAGCCTTCGGACAGGATTCATTTCAAATCGAATTTCATCTGATAATACTTTAATGCCTTCGCTTCTGGTAAATAATTACAAGAAGAATAAAAAAATTCTTTCTGCAATTTCTGAAGAGCTTGAAACCTGTGAGGCGTTTGATTTTTCTGTTGCATTCATAAATGATTCTGGACTTGCCTCAATTATGCAGAAGTTGGATTATCTTGCTTCTCATAATATAAAAGGCAGAATCTTAACCACAAATTATCTTAATTTTACTTCACCTGGCGCACTTTCAAAGCTGCTTGAATTTCCAAATATAGAAGTACGTGCCTATACAAAAGGAGGCTTTCATCCCAAAGGCTATATTTTTAGGCAAAGCAATTACTATTCAATCATCATAGGCAGTGCTAACCTGACGGCTTCTGCTTTGAGTATGAATCAGGAATGGAGTATTCGCTTTCTTTCTTTAACTGACGGACAAATTGTTTTCTCTGTTCGTGAAGAGTTTGAGCGCGTTTGGAATGAAGCTGAGATAGTAACACCAGAATGGATAACAGATTATACAATCGACTATAATTTAAAAAAGGTTTCTTTAAAATCACTTTCCAAAGATGCCATAAAAGAATTGCAGGCAGAGCATTCTATCGAAGAAAAAGAAGCGCAGTCTGAAGAACTGGAAATAGTTCCTAATTCAATGCAAAAAGAAGCAATGGTTTCTCTTGCAGATTTGCGATTAAAGGGAGAAGATAGAGCTCTTTTAATTGCAGCTACAGGAACTGGAAAAACATACCTTTCAATTTTTGATGTCAAACAATGTAATCCTCGGAAAGTCTTATATGTTGCGCATCGTGACATGATTCTTAATAAAAGCGAGAAAAGTTTTAAAACATTGCTTCCAAACATTCGCACAGGATTTTTAACTGGTACTCAAAAAGATATAAATGCAGACTATTTGTTTGCTTCAATTTTTACACTTGCAAAAGATGACACTCTGCATAGTTTTTCCAAAGATTATTTTGATTATATTATTGTGGATGAAGTTCATCATGCTGGAGCAGAATCATATAAAAAGATAATAGAATACTTTACGCCAAAGTTTTTACTTGGATTAACTGCAACTCCAGAACGAACAGATGGCTTTGATATTTTTGCATTGTTTCATAATAATATACCTTATGAAATCCGTTTGCAAAAAGCTCTTGAAGAAGATTTGCTTTGTCCTTTCCACTATTATGGACTAAGTGATTTAACTGTAAACGGCGAGCTAATTGATGATAAAAGCGATTTTTCAAAACTTGTAAGTTCTGAAAGAATAGGTCATATTGAAAGAGCCATAAAATTATACAAAAGTAATGATGTTCCCGTAAAAGGTTTGATTTTCTGCAGTAGGGTAGAAGAGGCAAAATCTCTTTCGTCAGCATTAAATAATGATGGTTTTGTAACAACATATTTAACAGGAGAAAACTCAGATTCTGAGCGAGAAGAAGTTATTCAGGAATTGGAGAGTGATTCAAATCCATTGCAGTATATTATAAGCGTTGATATCTTTAATGAAGGTGTTGATATTCCTTGCGTTAATCAGGTTGTAATGCTTCGTCCTACACAGTCTGCAATAATTTTTGTTCAGCAATTAGGAAGAGGCTTACGAAAAGATAAAAGTAAATCTTATGTCAGCGTTATAGATTTTATTGGAAATTACGAAAATAACTTTTTTATTCCAATCGCATTGTTTGGAGATAATTCTTACAATAAAGACAATCTTCGTAGAGCTCTCTCTACAGGTTCTGCATGTATTCCAGGCTCATCGACAATCAAAATCAATGAAATTGCACGACAAAAAATCTTTGATTCAATAAACCAAACTTCTTTCACTCAACTAAAGCTTTTAAAAGAAGAATATACAAAACTGAAATTGCGTCTGGCACATATACCAACAATGATGGATTTTGTAAACAATGGGTTTATTGACCCGCTTCTTTTTATTGATTATGCAGGAAGCTATTACGGTTTCAAATGCAAAGTTGAAAAAGAAGATTTACTTCTGTCTGCAAAAGAAATGTGTTCCTTGCAATTTTTGTCCCTTGAATTTGCCAGAGGATTTAGAGTTCATGAAATACTTTTGCTTCAAACTCTCATTCAGCAAAAACAAATAACATGCGAAGATTTTTCACAAGTTTTAAGAGCATACAATGTCATATTGAATGAAAAAGACATTGCGGGAATGTGCAATCTTCTCTCTCCTGATTTTTATACTCAGGCTGATAAGAAGAAGTATGGTGGTATCACTTATGTTACTTTTGATAAAAATACGAGAATCTTTACTAGGTCAGATGAATTCACAAATCTTTTGAAGAATGAATTGTATGTAAAAGAAATTTCAGATTGTCTTTCATATGGACTAAAAAGGGCTACCTTAAAGGATGATGAAGTGCGTGTTGATAATAATCTTGTTCTGTACCGTAAATATTCACGAAAGGATGTTTGTAAGCTCTTAAATTGGAAAAGCGATTGTTCTTCAACTGTTTATGGCTACAAGACAGAAACTTCAACAGAAGATTATACATGTCCTATATTTGTTACCTATAAAAAATCGGATGATATTTCTGACACAACAAAATATGAAGATGTTTTTATCGATAACACTCGTTTTAATTGGTATAGCCGTAGCAGAAGAACATCCGAGTCTGATGAAGTTTCTGCCTTGATTCATCAGAGAGAAAATAATATCCGCGTTTTACTTTTTGTCAAGAAGGATGACGCTGAAGGTTCTGATTTTTATTATATGGGCGATATGAAATATCACTCATTTGAAGAAACTACAATGAATGGAAAAGATGGAAAAGTGCCGGTTGTCAACATTCAATTTGATATGGAGACTCCTGTTCCTCAAAATCTTTATTCTTATTTGGAAGGTTAATATGAAGACAGTAAAAGTAGTTGCTGCAATTATTATTCGTAAAGATTCAGAAGAAAAAAAGTATGTATTCGCAACACAGCGAGGATACGGAGAATTCAAAGATGGGTGGGAATTTCCCGGCGGAAAAATTGAAGAAGGGGAAAGCCCAGAAGCTGCCCTTGAACGCGAAATCCGAGAGGAGCTTGCCACACAAGTTAAAGTGGGGGATTGCATCGGCACGATTGAATACGACTATCCGGCATTTCATCTTTCAATGAAGTGCTTTGCATGCCAAGTGGTTAGCGGAAAACTGGAACTTCTTGAGCATGAGAACGCGGCTTGGCTTACAAAAGAAACGCTTAGAAGTGTAAAGTGGCTTCCCGCAGACATAAAGATTTTAGATGCAGTTGAAAAATTGCTGTAAAAAAAGCTAAAAACTTATACAGCCCCTGAACCAAGTTCAGGGTGATACCATGAGAGAGTTTATGCAAGGACACGTTGAGCAGGCAGCTATAGTTTAAATTTGTCCAGCTCTGAGGTAATGTTAAGAACTGATTTCTTGTTTGCCTCGGCCTTTTCGCGCACGGTTGAGAAAGAGTCGGAGAAGTTCTTTACGACGTTTTCGGACTCGACTACCGATTCGTTAACCTGGCCTGCAAGCGAAACAACTTCATTCAGGTTGTGCATTATTTCCTCTGTATAGTTGGCCTGGTTCCTTGCGAGGCTGTTCACGTCTTCTATCTGTCTTACAATTACGTTTGTTGTGCCCAGTATGGAGCCAGCATCAATGGACTGCTGGGAAACGGTTCTGGAAATTTCCTGGACTACCTGGCTCTGTTCGCCTATGTCGCTTTGAATCTTGCTGAATGCATTGCTGGTAAGTTCCATGTTTGAAGAGCCGTCCGCCATGGATTTTGCAATCTCGTTGATTAGGTTGCCTATGTCCTTCGCAGACTTCTGCGTTGATTCCGACAGTTTTCGTATTTCGTCCGCAACTACGGAGAAGCCTTTTCCGGATTCCCCTGCATGGGCTGCTTCGATGGCTGCGTTCATTGCAAGAAGGTTTGTCTGTGATGCAACGGCCTGAATCATCTTGATTACGGCAATCATCTTGTTGGACATGTCGGAAATTCCGTTGATGATTTCCTGAGTCTTTTTTACTTCCGCACTTCCCGAAATGGACTCCTCGGTTAGTTCCGAAGAAAGGGCCTGTGCCCTTGAAATTAGGTTCGTAATGGACTTGAAGTTGTCTACCATCTCGTTCATTGAAACTGCATTTTCTTTTTCTGACTTGGACTGGTTTTCTGTAAAGCCGCTGACCTTTAGTGCATCAGAGCTAAGCTTTTCAACGCCGGTGTTTACAGATTCCAAAAGCTGCGTCTGATTGTAGCTTTCGGATGTCATTGCATGGAAGCTTTCGACAATCTGCGAAATGTCCTTTGATGAACTTTCCGTCAGCGTCAGAAGTTCCTCCGCGCTATAGTCTACTGAATCGGTTTCCTGCTTTAGCTTCAAAAGGGATGACCTTAGGGAATCCATCAAGAGGTTCATCTCCGACATCAGTATGCCAAAGTCGTCGAACACTCCAATATAAATGCGGCTCCTCAAATCACCGTCAGTCCTAAGGTTTACAATCTGATCTATCGTCATCTGGAAGCGTTGCCTTAGCTGGAGGAGAATCATTATGATAAGAGGCATGCAGATGAATACGCCCTGGAAAAATGCAAAGGCCGCCTTACCAAGAAATTTGTCCATGGGCCATCCGTGCTTGACCGCGCTATATCCCGAGCAGAAAACGTGCCAAGCAACTGTTCCGATTACTATTGTAATTGTCCTTCCAAGCGACATGGAAACAGTGGTCCGCCTAAAGTCCTTGCAGGAAATGAGCTTAAGCTTAAGCAGTTCCTTGCCTGAAAGAGTCATGTAGCACCTGACCGCATACTGGACCGCAATCAAGCCGTAACAGACAATCAGGATCATGATTATGAGCAAATCTGTCCTGTTGTAGTTGACCTTGCCTGCAAGCTTTTTGATGATGATGGTGGTTCCGTTGCCTATAGGATAGCCTACCATCATGGCAATGGTCGTTATAATTTTGATTTTGTTGAGGGTTGGTTCTATCCCCCTTTTTTCCTCCTGGGAAATTTCCTCCGTCTCGGCTTTTTTTATCAGCTGAAGAAGAGGCTTCATCACGATATAGCTAACAATAGCAATAATTATAGAAATACCAGCTGCGGGGCCTATCGTTACACCCAAGCTTCCTGCCCATTCAATCCATTCGCTACCTTTTATCTGTGTCACTTGTAATGAAGAAAGCAAGGGAACGCCAATGATTGTACTGATTCCAAACAAGAGCATGTACAATTGAAACAAATTCATTCTTTTTTCTCCATAATCTCAAGGTTTATATCTTAATTATAACTGAACTTACCGCTTTGTCAAAAATAAAATAAGGATTTTGGAAAAAAAATAATGAAAAATGTGTGGCGGGAGGTTTGAGTTTAGGCAAACCCTGAATTTACTTGCCTGCAAGTGCGTTCAGGGCGCCAGTGCGTTAGGTTTTATACAGCTTCAGACTACTCTTGCTTGCTAGCCGGTTCTTTGACCTTGTGGACAGAAATTTTGCCAAAGAGTTTCCTCAGCAGACCCAATTTTCCAAAGCAAATCCAGTAGAACAAGGCAACTACGAGGATTATGGGAATTCCGTAGAACACAATGTAGAGAAGTACAAAAATCAGGTTTATGATAAAGCTAAAGAAGCCGCCAAAGAGCTCCTTTGCTTTTTCACCAGCATTGGGAAGGGCAAATCCTTCCTCCGTATGGTTTGCGGGAAGCTTTGCAGAAATGTTTACCGTGGCAAATTCAATCTTGCCGGAAAGGCGGTTCATCTGTCCCTGCATGCGCTCAAGATCACTCGTGACATCGTTGATTTTTGTCTCAATCTCCATCATGTCTTTTATTGCGGTGGCATTTTTCAGGTAGTTCTGCAGGCGTTCAAGCAGAACTTTTTTTGTTTCCAACCTGCTCTTAAGGTCGTAGAATTCATCCGTAACGTCAGAACTTTCTATATTCTTTAGAAGGATTGTTCCAAAAGTGCTGGCTTGTTCCATGGCCCTGTCAAATGAGGCGGAGGGAATCCTTGCGGTAAAGCTTGCGCTTCTTGCCCCCATGGATGATTCGGAAATGTATCCGCCAAAATCATGGACCCATTTTTGAACCAATGCCTGCGTCTTTTCCAGGGATTCAACTTCAAGGTTTATCGTGCCCGTAAAGATAAGCTTGCGTCCTGCAGGCAGAGTTGGAGCCTTGGCATCTTCCGCGCTTGCAGGTGTCTCCGGGTTGTAGCCGGTACCAGAAAAAGCTCCGTCGGCTGTTTCATGGAGTGCAGCTAGCGACTTACTTTGACTTGCCGAATATTTTTTTGAGCAGGATACAAATAGTGCCGTAAGAGCAAGAATTGTTACGAACAACAGTTTTTTCATTTTACGATCTCCCCTTTTTGCTAAGGTTTTTATTTTCATACATGGCCTTGTCCGCCTGGGACTGAGCCTGCAGAAAGTCTGCTTTGCTTGCCGGTGAAAAGAAGGCATAACCGTGGGCGGCTGTAAAGTTAATTTTTGTCTCCATCTGGTTTTTTGTGTAATAGTCAAACATGTTTATGATTTGGGTTGCCCTCGTATAGTCAATGTCCTTGCAGAGGCAGATGAATTCATCCCCTCCTACACGGTAGATGTCCCCTGACTTTCCCACTGCACGCTTTAGGCATTCACAGAAAGAATGTATTGCCTTGTCGCCTTCCAGATGCCCGTACTTGTCGTTTATGACTTTGAGGTTGTTCATGTCAAACATAAAGAGGCAGTATTTGTCCAGCTTTATTTCGTCTGCAGAAAAGTTTTCTATGAGTGTATACCAGGCCGTCTGATTGGAAACGCCTGTGGCCAGGTCAAGAAAGGCTAGCTTCTTGTAAATCTCGGCAGACCTTACCGCATTGAACTGCTTTTGCGTTTTTTGAATCACAAAGACAGAAATGGAAATGAACATGAATATTATTCCAAGGTAGAGGACTGCATCCGTAAAATTCTTGTGGTGCTTTATGACAGAGGATATTAGAAATGATATCGTACACAGGGCTATAGATGTGGAAAATGCAATCTTTGTACTTTTTTTTGCAAATTCAAAGTTAAGATTTATGAGCACAAGAATGTAGACAAAAACAATGACGAACATTGTATTTATCATAAAGAGCGAGCTTGTCATCTGGGCAATTCCCGTAAGCTGCAGGAAAAGTTGGGAAACTATGGAAAGCGTTATGCAGAAAAACAGAGTGACAAGGGCAGGATGTTTTTTGTTTATGAAAAGTTCCTTTATGAATAAAAATGATAGAATCAGGATAAAGGGCTGAATCATGTATTCAAGGAACCAGTGCAACGGCTGGAAGCCCATAAAAAACTGCAGTAACCGGGATTCTTCCGTTTGCCATGCGCCAAGAAGAATCAGCAGCATGGTAAAGTAAAGGATTGTTTTGTCAAAGACCACCCGCAGGTAGAATACCGTTATGATTAACAATATCAGGCCGAACAGGATAAGAACTGCCCCCAAAAAAAACTGGGGAAGCCGCTCCTTTGAAAGCCTGTTGAGGAGTTCGTCCCTGGTGCCCATCCATACCTGCCCAAATTCGCCGGCTGACGAAGAAACAAGCGACCTTGCCTCTATGCACAAAATTCCCCCGTGGATTTGCGGTATGGATATTAAGTTGTGGAAAGAGCGGTAGCTGCTGAGCCACTTTGGGTTTGAAGGGCTTTGGTATTCATATATGGTTTCGCCGTTGAGGTAAACTTTCACAGCCTGATGGTGGGCGTAATAGTCAATGTATGTGTTGTAGAAATTGCCAAGAAGCTTGTGGTAAATCTTTGCCGTGCCTGATTCATCTGCCGGAATCCTTGCCGGGAGGGAGTCTATCTCCTGCCTTTTGGAATTTGAGTCAAAATAATACCATCCCTCGTTAAAATGCGAGGCCGGGGTAATCCAGAGGGATATGTTCTTTGTGTTTCTTCCGCACCAAAAGACGACTGAAGCGATGGACAGCAAGAACAATATGAGGAAGATGATTGTATATTTTGTAATGCTTGCAAAATTCGGCTTTTTCATTTTGGCAACGGATTTGTTAGCTATAGTTATGTAAAATAATATAGTAAAAAAGTGCAAAAGTCTAGTTTTTGTTGATGATTTTGAACAAAGGGGTTTATAATATTCATAATGAATGCGAATGTTGACTACAACGTAATTATTGTTGGTGCTGGCCCGGGCGGAATTTTTTCTGCCTATGAACTTGTTAAAAACAACCCCAGGCTAAAAATTGCCGTGTTTGAAGAAGGCGGGCCTCTAAAAAAACGTCACTGCCCAATTGACGGCGACAAGGTAAAGTCATGCATAAAGTGCAAGACCTGTTCAATAATGAGCGGTTTTGGCGGTGCTGGTGCCTTTTCCGACGGCAAGTACAACATAACGAACGACTTTGGCGGTACCCTTTACGAGCACATTGGCCGGCAGAAGGCCCTGGACCTTATGAATTATGTTGATAGCATAAACGTAAGCCATGGCGGCCAGAACACAAAGATGTATTCAACTGGAGCCACAAAATTCAAAAAAATATGCCTGCAGAACGGCCTAAAGCTTTTGGATGCCTCCGTGCGCCATCTGGGAACGGACATAAACTATGTAGTTCTTGAAAATCTTTATGATGAACTAAAGGACAAGGTTGAATTCCATTTTTACACCCCGGTGCGCAAGATAGAGCACAACGAGGACTATGGGCTTACCGTAAGCTGGGACAATGGAAGTGCTACCTGCTCCGACTGCATTGTGTCTGTTGGAAGGAGCGGCAGCAAGTGGCTTGGCAAAGTCTGCGAAGAGCTTAACCTTCCAACAAAGTCCAACCGTGTGGATATTGGCGTTAGGGTTGAACTTCCAGCCCTTGTATTTTCACACCTGACCGATGAGCTTTACGAAAGCAAGATTGTCTACAGAACGTCAAAATTTGAAGACCGGGTGCGCACTTTCTGCATGAACCCCAACGGCATGGTTGTAAACGAAAACACCAACGGAATCATAACCGTAAACGGCCACAGCTTTGAAGACCCTTCCAAAAAGACCGAAAACACAAATTTTGCCCTTCTTGTTTCCCAAAATTTTACCGAACCATTCAAAAATTCAAATGAATACGGAGAAAGCATAGCCCGCTTGAGCAATATGCTGGGAGGAGGGGTAATCCTGCAGCGTTTTGGTGACCTTGCCCGCGGAAGAAGAAGCAATGCTGAGCGCATGAAGGAAAGCATGGTAACGCCAACCCTAAAGGCCAGCCCTGGCGACCTAAGCCTTGTCCTTCCAAAGCGCATTCTGGACGGAATAATAGAGATGATTTATGCACTGGACAAGATTGCTCCTGGAACTGCCGGTGACGACACTTTGCTTTACGGAGTGGAAGTTAAATTCTACAACATGGAAGTGGAACTTGATGAGCACCTTGAGACAAAATACCGGGGGCTTTACATAATAGGCGACGGTTCTGGCGTAACGCACTCACTTTCCCATGCTTCGGCAAGCGGTGTATATGTTGCCCGGCGGATATGTGCCGCTGAATGAAGTTGAAAAAAAGTTGTATATCGTAGTATAATCATAACAGCTAGAGCTGATGGAGGATATAATGGAAAATAAAGACGAAGGCCCGGTTTTGGCTCCGGCAATAAATTTGAGTGGCAAGCGCATTTTGGTTGTGGATGACAACAAAATCAACATGGAAGTAATGGCCGGCTTGCTGAAGGAACTAGGCTACCAGGTAGATACTGCTTCTGGCGGGGAAGAATGCCTTAAAAAGTTCTCGGAAAGCGAAGACGGAACTTACGGATTGATTTTTATGGATTTGCACATGCCCGGCACAGACGGTTTGGCGGCATCAAAACTTATCCGCAACATGCCGCGCAGGGATGCCAAATTTGTTAACATATCTGCCCTTACGGTAGACGACAGCGAAGACATTCTTGAGCAGTGTGCCGTTGCAGGAATGGACAGCTATATTCTAAAGCCTGCAACAAAGGAATCTGTTAGTCTTTTGATTAACGGCGGAAATCCTTTGGAAAAGAAAATTTAATAAACAAAAATAAAATAGGAGAATAAAATGTTTAATCAGGTTCTTGATTTTCTGGACAACAGTACTTGGGGTGTCTGGGGAATCCCAACTATGGTCATCATCTTGGGAACTGGCCTCTTGCTTACAATAAGCCTAAAGGGTTTGCAGTTCAGGAAGCTGGGCTACGCGCTCAGGACTATGTTCCGTAAGCCGGACGGAGAAAAGGGTGAAGTTTCTTCTTTTGGCGCTTTGTGTACGGCTCTTTCCGCAACAATCGGTACAGGTAATATCGTAGGCGTTGCAACGGCTTTGGTTGCCGGTGGTCCTGGAGCTTTGTTCTGGATGTGGGTTGCAGCCCTGCTTGGTATGGCAACAAAATATGCCGAATGTCTTGTTGCAATCCATTACCGCGAGCAGAAGAGCGACGGCCACATTTTGGGCGGTGCCTTCTATGCCATAGAAAAGGGTATGGGCAAGAACTGGAAGTGGCTTGCTATCCTCTTTGCCCTTTTTGGTACTCTGGTAGGCCTTTTTGGAATTGGAACATTCAGCCAGGTGAACAGCATTTCCAGCGCAATAAACACCTTCTTTGACAGCGAGGGAAAGAACATTGCCTTTACCTTGTTTGGAATAAACTACACCTATGCAACCGTAATTTCTTCTTTGGTGGTGGCAATCTTTGTTGCCCTTATCATCATCGGTGGTCTTAAGCGCATTTCCAAGGTTGCAACTTACATAGTTCCTTTTATGGCCATCCTCTACTTTATCTTTGGAATTATTATCCTTGTAACAAATGCCACAGCAATTCCGGGTGCATTCGTAAAGATTTTCCGCGGAGCATTCGGTCTTGACCAGGTTGCAGGCGGTGCCTTTGGCTTTATGCTTATTGCAATGCAGAAGGGTATTGCCCGCGGTATTTTCTCCAACGAGGCAGGTCTTGGTTCCGCTCCGATTGCGGCTTCTGCGGCACAGGTAAAGGATCCTGTTCAGCAGGCCATTATTTCCATGACTGGAACTTTCTTTGACACAATTATCATCTGTACGATTACGGGGCTTGCAATCGTTATTGCAGGTTCCTACGACATTGGTCTTAAGGGCTATGCTGTAACGGACGCCGCTTTTAAGGCTCTTCTTCCCTTTGGAAACACATTCACCGGTTTTGTTCTTATGGTAAGCCTGGTACTCTTTGGCTTTACAACCATCTTGGGCTGGGACTACTACAGCGAGCGTTGTATTGAATACCTTTCAGGCGGCAAGATGGGCGTTGTAAAGGTTTACCGCTGGCTCTACATTCTTGCAGTATTTATTGGCCCCTACATGACCATAAGCCAGGTTTGGACAATTGCAGATATCTTTAACGCGCTTATGGCAATTCCAAACTGTATTTGTCTTATTGCCCTGGTTGGCGTTATTGCAAAGCTTTCCAAGGATTTCTTTGCTAAAAAGCAGTAATTTTAGCTTTTCAAATTAAAATTAGGCCTTGTACCGTGGAAATCATGGTGCAGGGCCTTTTTTCTTTGCAAAGGATACAAAACTTTCGCAAAATGAGGCACGGCCGGGATTGGAGGGGCGGCGTAGCCGTTGCCGTAGGCAATGGAGCGGGTAGGGCCCCGCGGAACCCCGGAAAGCCCTTTGCAAAACCAAAGCGCCGCAAGATTAAATAAACATTTAAATTAAACAAAAGAGTTGAGAAATTTGATTTTCTTATCTATAATATATCTATGGACTTTTTTAAGCGGCTTTTTAGGCTTCAGGGGCAGGATGGGCAAAAGCTCCTGGACTTGAACAAGGATGTCGTTAAAAAATACAATTACAATACTCTCAGAAGTTTTACGCTTATTTACAGCATAATACTTTTTTGCCTCCTGGCAATATCCTTGTTTTCGGACTTGTACACAAGGACTATTTACAGAATCCTTTTTTCTGCATACTTTTTTAATTTTTCCGTTATCTATTTGCTTTGCCGGCTGAACAAAAAGCTTATAACCGACAACGTAATACCTTTTGTATACATTTTTATATTCATACTCTATACATTTGACCTAATTTTTAACCTTTTAAGCCTGCACGACAGTCCATACACGATGTTTTTGTGCTACCTTGTAATCATTCCGGTCATTTTTATAGAAAGACGGCGTAATATTACCCTTATGAATTTAATATGGTGGATTTTCGCGCTGGTCCTTTCATTTCTTTTTAAGACAAAATACTTTTTCCTGATGGACCTGATGAACACGACCATTGCCTTTGTAATAGGAACCATCATCGGAAACACTACGCGGAATTCCCAGCTGCGCTACATGGACATGAAGTCTCACAAGATGGACAAGGACCTGGAGGTTATGAAGGCCAAGAACGAGGCAAAGTCCACCTTCCTTGCAAACATGTCGCACGAAATCCGCACGCCTATAAATGCAATGCTGGGTCTTAACGAAATGATTCTTCGGGAGGCTACGGAAAAGAACATTCTCCATTATGCGGAAGATGTTAAAGTTTCCGGCAAGACCCTGCTTTCGCTTGTTAACGACATACTTGATTTTTCAAAGATAGAAGCCAACCGCATGGACATTATAAACGGTGTCTACGGCTTGGATTCAATGATAAACGACTTGATGAACATGCTTACCCCCCGTGCCAGGGCAAAAAATCTGGAGCTTAACCTGATTGTTGACCCTACAATCCCAAATTCGCTCTATGGGGACGAGATTAGAATCAAGCAGTGCATCATGAACATGCTTACCAACGGCATTAAGTACACAAACGAAGGCTCCGTTACCTTTAAGGTGGGCTGGGACTCAATCAGCGAAAAAAGCATCCTGCTAAAGATCGAGGTAAGTGACACTGGAATAGGCATAAAGGAAGAGGATATTCCCAAGCTCTTTACGGCATTCAGGCGCATAGATGAACCCCAGCACCGCACTGTGGAAGGAACAGGCCTTGGCATGTCCATAGTCATGGGGCTTTTGGAAAAGATGGGTTCAACGCTGTATGTAAAGAGTGAATACGGAAAAGGCTCCCGCTTCTGGTTCAACCTTCAGCAGGAAGTTACATCTCCTCTTCCAATCGGTAATTTTCAGGCCCGCATTGCAACGCTCAACGAACCTCATTCTAAATACAAGGAAAGTTTCCACGCACCAGATGCACGCATCCTTGTTATAGATGACATGAAGATAAATCTTAACGTAATCCAGGGGCTTCTAAAGAGAACCCAGATGAAGATAGACTCCGTTCTTAGCGGCGAAGAAGCACTGGAAATGGTAAAGAAGAATGTTTACGACGTAATTTTAATAGACCACCGTATGCCTGGTATGGACGGAATAGAAACCCTTCATGCCATGCAAAAGCTTCCAGACAACGCTTCTTGGAATGCTCCCTGCATAGCCCTTACCGCCAACGCAATTGCCGGAGCCAAGGAATTGTACTTGCAGGAAGGATTTGTTGACTATCTTTCAAAGCCTGTTGACTATTTAAAGCTGGAATCGCTTTTGGTCTCTTACATTGACAAGGCAAAAATTCAAAAGGTGGAAGAAAAGGCTTCCCCTGAACAAAAGGAAGACGATGCAGAAGCTAAGCCGTCAGAATATGCGGTTCCCAATGAAGTTTCTGTTGCCGACAGGATTTTCTTTGCAAACTGCTGTAAGACTGCAGGTATGGATGCACGTGCTGCAATTGCAAACTGCGGTGATATTGACGTTCTAAAGACTGCTGTTGCCGAGTACTACAGAACTATAGAAGAAAAGTCCAATCTCATAGAGCTTTACAAAAACAGGCAGGACTGGAAGAATTATACGATTCAGGTTCATGCGCTAAAGAGTTCTTCCCGCCTTATCGGTGCGACCGAACTTTCCCGGTTTGCGGCATTCCTTGAACAATGCGGCGACAAAAAATTGGTCAACGAAATAGAAAACAAGACTTCTGACTTGCTAAAACTCTATCGAAGTTATAAATTAAACTTAAAGCTTATTGCGGACATGGCCGGGGATGCAGATTTGGAATTCCAGAAAGAAGAGAGCGGGAAGACTGATTTTGCAGAAGAAAAGGAAATTCCTCAGGAGCCAACCAGGGAATTTGATGGGGAAACATACAAAGCCGTGATTGAGGCGTTAAAAGAATATGCCCAATCCGCAGACTTTGATTCCATAAAGAATGTTATTGGGGAACTAAAGACTTATAAGATTCCAGAAAGCAAGAAGAATTTTTTTGCTGAAATACTGGAGGCGGCAAACAAAGAAAGTTTGGACAGCCTCTCAAATATTTTAATTGACGAATAGGGAGATATTATGGATAAAAGACAGATATTGCTTATAACAAAAGATGCCCACAGTTTTTTGCTCAAGGCCCTAATCAAGAGCCTGAACGGTGGCGGTTTTGACGTTGTTCCCATCAATCCCAATGCGGAAGAAATCATGTACTTAAAGCGCAACGACAATTTGCCACCGATTTTTATTGTTTACCTTGAAGACTACGAGGATAAGTACGACACGCTTTTCCCCTGCCTTGAAAAACTTGTTTCGGAACCAAACATTACAAGGCATTTGTATCTTGTGGGAAATTCCATAGAGATTAGCGCAGCCTATAAATTTATTCCCAAGAACCTTGTGGCCTATGCCTTTGAACGCCCGGTAAATTCTATGGAGATGATAAAGCAGATACAGCTTTTGTCTGCGGGCTACAGCTATGAGTATACCCCGGAAAATCTGGTAAAGTCCGAACACCTTGATCCAAAAAAGCACACCCTTTTGCTTGTTGATGACGACAGCACTTATTTAAAGGCAATGGAGCGGTGGTTTACAAAGGAATTCAACGTGTTTGCGGTAAACTCCGGCATGAATGCGGTTTCTCTTTTAAAGAGGCGCACTGTTGAGCTTATTCTTTTGGATTACGAGATGCCTGTTCTTTCCGGCTTGGAAGTCTTCCAGATTATGCGCTCGGAGCCTTCAACTGCCCATATTCCGATTATTTTCCTTACTTCCAAGGATGACAAAAAAACTGTTATGGAAGTTTTGCAGGCAGGACCGGACGCTTATCTTTTAAAGACAAAGCCGCCGGCAATTCTTGTTCAGAATATAAAGGATTTCTTTGCGGAAAAAGAAAAGAAAAATGCTAACAACGCAGAAGAAAATGCCGCTTTGGAAGGAGATGGAGAGGAAAAGGCAGAATACAAGAGCGACCTTCCTTCATCCGACCTGCCGAAATCAGATATTCCTGCTTCCGACATTCCCCAGTCTGATCTTCCAAAAGACGAATAATCATGACTGCCCTAGAAAAGTACTACAATAAATTCAATGAAGACCACCGCCTTACCACAAGGCATGGTCTTGTTGAATTTACCACGTCGCTAAAATACATCCATGATTTTATTCCGGAAGGATGCCATGTAAACATTCTTGACGTTGGTGCTGGAACCGGACGCTATTCAGTTGCACTTGCAAACGAGGGGCACAATGTTACCGCAGTGGAGCTTGTTCCGCGTAACCTTGCCGTTCTTGAATCAAAGCATGCCAATGTAAACTGCTGGCCCGGAAACGCCATGGACCTGCACTTTCTTCCCGACGCAAAATTTGACATAACGCTTTTGTTCGGCCCGCTTTACCATCTTCATACGGAAGAAGAGATGCTTAAGGCTTTTGCCCAGGCTCGCCGTGTTACAAAAAAAGGCGGTGTAATTTTTGCGGCTTATGTTATGAATGAATACAGCATAATTTCCTACTGCTTTAAAAAGAACAAGATAAAAGAATGCCTGCAAAATGGCGAGCTTACTTTGAACTTTCACACGGTAAGTTCTCCTGACCAGCTTTATTCCTATTTCCGACTTGAAGACATAGATTCTCTTAACAAAAAGTCTGGGCTTGAGCGCATAAAAATTATTGCCGCCGACGGCCCTGCTGACTACATGCGGCAAACCCTTAACGCAATGGACGAAGAGGAATTTGAGCTCTTTTTAAAATACCACCTGTCTACCTGCGAACGTCCTGAACTTTTGGGGGCTTCTTCACATACGGTGGACATTCTCCGCAATTAAAATAGCTTTCTTTTTAGAGAAATAATAGTCCACTGTTTGCATAATTATGCGTTTTTGGATAAAATGTTATTACATATAGGAGCAAATCATGGATAGTGCAATGATTCAACACGTAATTGCGTTTGTAATTTATTTGGGTCTGATGATTTACGTTGGAATCCGCTGGATGAACACCAACAACAATTCAGAAGACTTTTTCCTTGGCGGAAGGAACCTTGGCCCTTGGACGACAGCCCTTTCTGCAGAAGCAAGCGATATGTCGGGCTGGCTCTTGATGGGACTTCCTGGCCTTGCATATCTTGGCGGAATTAAGGAAGCTTTCTGGACCGCTCTTGGCCTTGAAATTGGAACTTACCTTAACTGGCTGATTGTAGCAAAGCCTTTGCGCAAGTATTCAATTGCTTGTGGAAATTCCATAACAATTCCGCAGTTCCTTACCAACAGGTTTAAGGATAAGAAGCGCCTTATTTCTTTGGTTTCTTCTATATTCATAATGTTCTTCTTTGCAATTTATACGGCTTCAGGTTTTGTTGCCTGTGCCAAGCTTTTGAACACGGTATTTGAACTGCCATATATCTGCGGCCTTGTAATAGGCGCTGTGGTTATCCTGCTTTACACGCTTTTAGGCGGATTTGGAGCTGTTTGTACAACAGACTTTATCCAGGGTACGCTTATGTTCATAAGCCTTATTATTACTTTGGCCATCGTTACAGTTACCCTTGGCGGACCGGCAGAATCTTTTGCAAAGGTTAGCGAATTCAGCAACAAGGCTATAAACGGAGAATTGGGCAATGAGCTTAGGGAAAAATTCCTTGGTAACAAAAACTTTAGCGTAATTTCCATTGTTTCTGCCCTTGCCTGGGGATTGGGCTACTTTGGAATGCCGCACATTCTTGTACGCTTTATGGGTATAAGAAGCAATGCCGAGATTAAGATTTCCCGCAGAATAGCAATGATTTGGGTTACAATCGCATTCATTGGCGCTGTAGCTATTGGTGCTTTTGCAACTGTTTTCCTTCCTGAACAGCTTTCCGCTGGAGCTTCTGAGTCTGTAATCATCAAGTGTATTACAAAGATTTATCAGCCATTCATTGGCGGAATTTTCCTCTGCGCAATTCTTGCAGCGGCTATGTCTACCGCAGACAGCCAGCTTTTGGTTGCGGCATCCGCATTTACCGAAGACTGCTGCCAGACCCTTCTTAACAAGAAGTTTGATGCCAATACAACAGTCCGCATAAGCCGTATTACGGTTCTTGCCATTGCAGCTGTTGCCTTTGTCCTTTCGCTTGATGAAACAAGTTCCATCTTTAAGCTGGTTAGCTACGCATGGGCGGGATTCGGCTCAACATTCGGGCCTTTGGTTCTTCTGGCACTCTTCTGGAGGAATGCAACTGCAAAGGGTGCTGTGGCAGGAATCATTGGCGGTGCTGTGACTGTTATTGCATGGCACAACCTGCACGGCGGCATCTTTGATGTTTACGAGATTCTTCCGGGCTTCTTGGTTTGTCTTGTATTGGCTGTTGTTATAAGCTGCCTGGATAAAAACAAGGATCCTGAAATGCTTGCCGAGTTTGACAAGTACAAGAAATTGGCAGACTAGTACAAATAGTAGTAAAATAAAAGTGCCGGGTTTGCAGGAAAGTTTCTTGCAAATACCCGGCATTTTTTTTCATTAGGGAATCAATTTTCTAGTCTTCTTTTTGTTCAAAATAACTCTTTGTGGCACCGCAGATTGGACATGCCCAGTTTTCCGGTATGTCTTCAAATGCTGTTCCTGGAGCAACACCGTTTTCCCTGTCACCCTCTTCTACATCATAAACATATCCGCATACCTTGCATTCGTGTTTTGCCATAAAAAACTCCTTGATATTGATTTTATCATTCGTAATAAAAAAAACCGCCCATGAACGGTTTCGCAAACGGTCAAAGGCGGATGGTTTTAGTTGCCGCTAGGGCTATTTTACGTCAACAGATGTTATTATTGTTGCTTTTGAAGGCAAGATAATGTTTGCAATCTGTTTTGAATGCTTTGAAACGTCGTTCAGTTTTTCGTTGGTCGTGTCCTGGGAACAGACATTTTTTATGTAGCTTTGTGCCTGGGACTGCCAAGAACCTTTGTCGCATGCATAAATCTGGAAGACCTTGTATGTGTCTACATTAGCCTTTTTCTTTGAGCTGTATGACCTTGTCAAAACCCAGCTGTCTGCTACTTTGCTGAATCCGCTGAATTTTGCGTTTGAAGCTGCATCCTGAAGATACTTCTTTGTATCCTTGTTGTTTGTTATGCTTCCTTTTGCGTAGGCATCGATTCCTGTGTTCAGGTTGCGGGCTATGCAGGACATATAGTCTGTCTGTGCAATTTGCTGAGCCTGCTTTAGCTCTGCATCGGAAGTTTTGTCCATGCGGTCGCGGCGGGATTCGATTACAATAAAATACTTGTTCTTTAGCTTCTGCTGAAGTGAAGACGGAAGGTTGTCCAGGTCATTGTTTAGGGCAGGTTCTATCCATGCAGGAACATCTCCGTTTGCAGAACGGCCTTCCCAGTCAATAAAATTTTGCTGCGGATAATTCACCGCAGTCTGTTGGGAAGAAGAACATGAAGAAATAAGGCTTGCAAGAACGAATAAGGGTATTACTTTTTTTAAAAAATTCAAGTTAGAACCTCCTAGTATATATATTTTAAGTCTAATTAGTGAATTTGGATTTGTCAAGGGAAAAATGTGCTTGTTTTGGACTAAATTTTACAGGTAGGTCTGGTTCTAAAAAAATACCGCCCTCTGCACAAGGAGGTTTGTATGCAAAGGGCGTTTTAGAGATTGCTTTATTCGCGCGGAAGGGTTGAATACCCCGCCCCTTGGGGCGGAATAAGGGTATTCAACCCTGACTGCAATACCTTTTAAGAACAACGCACACCTCGTTGGTTCGCGTAAGGATGTTTTGATACAGG
>Ga0310691_10002435_pt1 | contig 24845 bp, 17 predicted proteins | sample 176DNAGHGlowgp2_FD_203887 | JGI IMG/M metagenome (GOLD analysis project Ga0310691, IMG submission 203887) | Sheep rumen microbial communities from Palmerston North, Manawatu-Wanganui, New Zealand - 1766 DNA GHGlow gp2 (v2) (version 2) | ecosystem: Host-associated > Mammals > Digestive system >...
TTTCTTTGCCGATTGACTATGTTAAAAGTAGCCCATATATTCTCTCCTTCATGCAGAATTATGAAGCGAAGAAAAAATTGACTGAATATTTCAAAAAGTATCAGGATAAAACAGAGATACTCCATAGCAAATGGCTTTGGCTGAATAAAAAGGCTGTCAATAAATATAAGCCGCTTCCCCCTGTAAATGCTCGCTTTGAGCGTCTTAAAAACGAAGCCGTTGATGCCAAATCGGCATTATTACTGTGGGTTCCACCAACAAAGCCATATTATACGTCACAAGGTGTATTCAAGGGCGTACAATCTTTCTCTAAGGTTCTGGTGTTCTCTGCTTGGGAGATGGTGCCCAAGATGATAGCGAGCCTTCTTTCATATGAAGCAGAGCGTTTAGCTATCGGTAAATTGGGAGGAGACTATTTCTCAAAAAACCGCTATCCTCAGGGACGTCTTACCTTCAAAGTTGACTCCGGAAGGGCTGCGTCCATGACTTTATTATCTTTGGTGTATCCTAACAAGACTCTCGCAGATCTCTATAATCCAATTGAGTTTATTAATGCAGGAATAACAGATATTAAAGTCATTGAAAAGATAATCAGAGAAAAGGTGCGTGAGTTACTTTTGCCATTTAGAAGCATTCCACAGGTAGAAACCAGGTTACCCGACAACTCTTGGTACTATCTAGTCCCTATGTTATTTGACGGAAAGGAACATATTAGACGATGGTTGGAGAATACCACATCAGATGAGAAAAGTTTCAACGTACATAAAGAAACTCTTCTGAACCTTTTGGAAGCCCCCCAAAATCTCGGTAAAGAACCGGACGATCTAGAAGAGACGATTGTAAATATGGTTCTTGGCTCTCCTGCTGTTTGCTGTCTTCGTGCATATAACGGCAACATTAAGTGGGCGACAGAATTAGCTAAGGTCTTCAGACGTCGCTTTAACACTCCTGACGCAACGGCCATTGTAGAACTCGCATATAGCCGCCGCAAAGATGATGATGCCCACTGGCAGGATGTCCTTCGATATTGCAAAGATGGCAATTTCCAATCAATGCTGGATGAATACTTCCACCTAATTAAAGAGGGAGAATCTATCGACGAAAAACGCCACCAGCAGATTCTGGATGCTCTCACACTTCATACCGCATCTCCAGAAGTAGAGTCATTCGATGAATTCAAGGCAAGAATAAGTGGAGATAAATCTAAAGGAGAACGCAAAATGCGTTCTAACTATGCTGTAGCGTTCGGTCAAACCCGTGGCGAAGCTGAAGGAATAGTGAATAGAAAAGATAGTATCCAGGGATCTTTCAACAGTCCTATGCGTCCGTTTGTATTGGCTACAACTTCTATCGGTCAAGAAGGCCTGGATTTTCATCTCTACTGCCGTAAGATTATGCACTGGAATCTACCAAGCAATCCAGTTGAACTAGAGCAGAGAGAAGGTCGTATTAATCGTTTCAAATGCTTGGCTATCAGAAAGAATGTCGTTCGAAAGTTCGGAGATATTCAGTTCAAGGACGACATTTGGCAGGAAATGTTTGAAGCAGCAGAAGTTGAGAAAGGGGAGCATCAATCCGACTTGATACCATACTGGTGCTTCGGAAATGATCAAGTAGTCAAAATTGAACGCCTGCTACCTTTCTATCCGATGAGCAGAGATGAAATCAACTACGCTCACCTTATTAAAATTTTAAATTACTACCGTCTCACCCTCGGTCAACCTCGTCAAGAAGAATTACTTGAATATGTCTTCAGCGAGTTTAGGGATGCGGAGGAGCTTAAACAGCTATTTATAGACCTTTCACCGTTCAGTAAGAAGATAAGAAGGCCTTAGATTCTTTTCAAAGAGCTGGTAAGATTCAAGAATTATTATAAAACGAAATATGAAATAAAACGAAAAGTATATGAAGATACCTGCAAAATTCAAAGAGTATATCTGGCTGGTGAACACCATTCGCAAGGCCAGGAGGATAACGTTTGCCGAGATCAACGAGAAGTGGCTGGAAACGGATATGAGCGAGGGTATAGAACTGGCCCGCTCTACCTTTGCACGGCATAAGGATGCTATAGAAGACATCTTCGGCATATACATTGACTGTGACCGCCAAAACGGGTATGAGTACTATATCGGCAACGACTATGTGCTACGCGAGGATAGTGTGCAGAACTGGATGCTGTCAACGCTGTCAGTGAATAATGTGATCAGTGAGAGTCTGTCGATGCAGGACAGGATTCTGCTGCAGCAGGTGCCATACGAGGGGGAATACCTGAAGATGGTAATCGACGCGATGAAGAAGAGCGTGAGGATAGCTGTGGAATACAGGAAATACGGCACAGACAAGCCGAACCACCTGAACTTCGAGCCTTACTGCATCAAGCTGTTCAAGCAACGCTGGTATATTCTGGGCCACTTCCATCGTGACGCAACAGAGGAGAAGCCTGAGTCAGACTACTTCGGACTGTTCTCGTTTGACAGGATTCTGGAGATGTCGCTGACGGATGTGAAGTTTAAGATGGACCCAGACTTTGATGCCCAGGCGTATTTCGATGAGTGCTATGGTGTGTTGGTGGGTGATGGTACGCCAGCTGAGAGAATCGTCATCAGAGCCTACGGCTATGAGCGCTATTATATCAGGGACTTACCCATACACCATAGTCAGCGAGAGATTGGTCAGGGTGAGAACTTTGCCGATTTTGAGCTGTACATGAGGCCGACGATAGACCTGAGTGCGCACTTCCTGAGTCGCGGCAGTCAGGTGAAGGTGCTCTCGCCACAATGGTTAGCAGAGGAAATCTATAATATGCACTTTGAGGCAGCTCAGATGTATGAACCACAAGAAAATGAGGCAGAAAGTGAAAATACTTAGGCCTTGTACCACGAATTGAGACAACGTCAGTTTATATTTGCAGCCGTATATAATAGAATAAGGTATGTTAGGAGCAATTATTGGTGATATTGTTGGTAGCAGATGGGAATTTAATTCCACGAATGACTACAACTTTGAACTGTTCTCGGATGAGAACGGGTTCACGGATGATACCATTTGTACGGTGGCTGTAGCTGATGCTATTCTTAGAGACAGGGATTTCGGAGAGAGTATCCATGAATGGTGCAGACGTTTCCCACACCCAATGGGAGGTTATGGTGGCAGGTTCGCGCAATGGGTTCGTAGTGATAATCCACAGCCATATAACTCATACGGTAATGGGGCTGCTATGAGAGTGAGTCCTGTGGCATGGGCAAAGTTGAACGCTGGCGGTATGATGCCTATGGCACAACAAACAGCAGAATGTACTCATAACCATCCTGAAGGAATTAAGGGTGCCCAGACGGTCGCTTTGGCTATTCACTATGCTATTGAGATGCGTGTGGCAACAAGTCAGCCAAATGCCAAAGATATATCAGCGATACTTGACAAATGCGTGAAGTTCTCTGGTTACAACATCAATATTAGGAAAGAGGATGTCATTAACAGATTTGATGAGACCTGCCAGGGTACGGTTCCTGTTGCCTTATGGATTATCGGACAAAGTACATCATTTGAGGATGCTATACGAAAGGCTGTAAGTCTTGGTGCTGACGCTGATACACTTGGCGCTATCGTCGGAAGTATAGCCGAAGCCATCTGGGGGATTCCTGAAGAAATGCAGATGAAAGCATTGGAGTATCTTCACAATGGGATGAAAAGCGTAGTTCTCAGATTCTATGACCGATTTGTAAAAAACAGCATTCTTCGCGGTTATGGTGACGAAGGAGCTGCGAGAGACTTGATGCTTGAAGAGGAAGAAGAGGAAATGAATCGGCAGACAGCGGATGAGGACGAGAAAAAGCAATCTCAGGCAATCATGCAGTGGAAACTTGGCCTCGGTAACATGAGCAAGCTGTTCAATGGAGAAGATCCAATGCCAGATAAGACTAAAGTTGCAAAGTCAACTAGCTGGAAGACTGAACCCATGCCACCAACTGACATCAGCAAAATAAAGGTAAACATCTGCATCACAGAAAAGGATATGGCCATTATACGAAAAGGACATATTCCTGAAGCAATGGAGGATCACTGGTTCATGTACTGTGATGATGACTATATACGATATTATCGCAGCTGGTCTGGCATGTGTGCCTTTGAAGCTCATTTTCATAAGAAAGAGAATCAGTATGTCATAGACGAGATTTGCGTTAATCACGCATTAGCGGAGTTTGGGGTGAATGGTGACAAAACAGGAGTGGCTTTGTTCCTTCACTTACTGATTGCTGAAGTTGGTGGTGATGCGATGGCTACTTGGCAGGCTTATCTTGACAAATGGGATGAGACATACCAGAAGTATGTTAACCATGAAGCAACTGAAGACAATCACGAAGAACTAGAAAGTGATTTAGAGCAAACGGATGAAGAATTTGATGAACAATTCATAGAATCCGAAGAAGAGGAACGGCTTCGCAAATATCGCGAGAATAGGGAACGGGAAGAAAAGGCAAAGCAGGACGGAACGTATGCCAAAGAGTTGATAAAGGACTTCATCCGTGAGAAGTTGGATGGTGACATCAGCAAATTGTTATCATTTAATTTCGGTACTCTTAGAGAAGATGAGAAGTATGGTGACTGTAAGGGGTTCCCATTCTCTGTTGACAAATGCAATATCGTAAAGGCCATTATGTCAGTTGCCTTTGCTGATGTATGGCCTGAGCTGAACCAATATAATATCGAGCGTTACAAGTATCTGTGCAATGGTATTAACTATACCCAGTACCTTTTCGGGGCCAACATCATGGACAAGTTCTTCAAGGGAATGGAGAAGTTCTATCCTACGAAGGTGCAGCACGAAAGGGCTGTGCGTGTATATCATCTGACAGAATGTATCGGTAATATATGGGTGCTGCCTGGCGGTATCGATAAGGACAAGGACACTTATCACTACCATGGTTATGCTGACTTGTTCTTGAAAGGCATATATGCTGCAATGACAGGAAAAGGAAAGGTACAGCCAGATTTGAAAGCGGCATTATATAAGGCCAGAAAACTGATGGCAAACTACAAAGGTACTGATGGTTTCCGACAGTTTGCCCTTGACATGATGCTGAATGACTACATTGACTACTACGGCAAGCCGATAGAACTTTTCATGCACGTCTGGAGCATGATGAAGGACTTGAAGCCCGAAACATATTTCAAGGCTGTGGATGAATATTGCGACTTTATGGAGCAGTTCGTACCCAAGCGTGGAAAAATGATTGTTGAGAAACTGAAAAAGAAATTGTAAACATATGGCATATACCTACAAATATCCAAGACCTGCAGTAACGGCTGATTGTATTGTAATAACGAAGGAGGCGGAACCAAAGGTACTGCTGATACAGAGAGGTGACGAACCATTCAAAGGAGCATGGGCTTTCCCCGGAGGTTTCATGGATATGGATGAGACTACGGAGCAGTGTGCTATCAGGGAACTGGAAGAAGAAACAGGGCTTCGCTTATCGGAGGTTCACCAGATAGGTGCTTACTCTAAGGTTGACCGTGACCCAAGAGGAAGAACTGTGACTGTGGCTTATCTGGCTATCGTCGATGAGCCTGTTGCTGTCATAGGTCAAGATGATGCAGCTAAAGCAGAGTGGTGGCCATTGTTAGATTTGCCACATCTGGCTTTTGATCATTTTGATATTATGCAGGATGCTATCTGTTTGTATAATCGATTGAAGTAGGTGAAGTATGAAGAAAACAGTCTTTGCTCTTATGGCATTGTCGGTACTGACTATTGCATGCTCCAATAAAAAGAAGTCTACCGATTATTATCCTGCAGAACATTCATCATATGTCATACAGGAAAAGCCAGTAAAACCTGATACAGTACTCTCTCAGCAACCTGAAGAGAAACCAGTAGGTACAACTAACATTTCCTCGAATCGCCCGCATATTACCAAAGACAAGGAGCTGGATAATATGAGAGGTTTTGACCCAGCATCGGAGGATGATATGGATGACAATGGTATGCAGCGTTACTTTGATGCTAACGATGATGAAGCATGGGATTAAATCACAAAGAAGATATGACAAAACAACATATAGTATTTCTGACAGGTGCGGGCGTTAGTTCTGAAAGTGGATTGAGTACATTCCGTGACAAGGATGGTATCTGGACAAAGAAAGATGCCATGCAGTTGGCGAGTATTGATGGGTGGAACAAAGACCCTCAGGCTGTGCTTGACTTCTACAATGCACGTCGTCGCCAACTACAGGAGGTACAACCTAACAAAGCACATCGTTTGTTGGCTGAACTGGAAGAGTGGTATGATGTCTGTATCATAACCCAAAATGTTGATGACCTCCATGAACGTGCTGGTTCGTCTCATGTAATACACCTACATGGAGAACTGTCAAAGGTGTGTTCATCTGCAGACAAAGAGAAGCCTGAATGCATAAAAGTAAGACCATTAGGTGCAGATATTAAACTTGGTGACAAGGCCAAGGACGGTAGCCAGCTTCGACCTTATATTGTTTGGTTTGGCGAACCTGTTCCCAACATGCCTGTAGCTATGAACACAGCTTTCGAGGCGGACATATTTGTCGTTATAGGTACTTCGCTATTGGTGTCACCAGCTAATATGTTGACAGCATGTTCCGGAGCGACTCATAATATTGTGATTGATCCAGGTGAAGTTGAGATTCCTGAAGGATTCCTCCATATCAAAGAAACTGCAACTGTAGGAATGGAGATGTTGTATCAGTCGCTAATGAAGTTAGCACAAAGGACATAGATGATGCTGCGAACGGCTTGTTGGAGCCTTTTAATACCAAGAGCAATCTTGTGGGTGGTACTGTCATTATGTCCAAAGAAGGGGAGCTATCAACTCCCCTTTGATAGTTTTGGTATACGTATAGAAAAGATAACAAATGAAAAAAACATAGTAATTTTGCAGTCGTAAATCAAAATTCAATTAAAATATGAAAGCAATACTATTATGTTTATCTACGTTGTTAATGGTGGCATCTTGTGAATGCCCATATCAGGACGAACTGGAACGTGCACATAAACGCAAGACCACGGGCGACGTATTCTATGCCGATAAGTTACTTGGCACATGGCAGTGCTACTACCCAATGATTATCGGTGGTGTGGAGTTTAAACAGGTCAAATTTCTTTCTAACGGCAAAGCTGATATCACCATGGCCAGACAACATGATACAGAATGGTACACAGAGACCTATGACTATTCTTACTATGGCAACACCTTGCGGTTCAGTAGGAGTGGCAGTAATATCTCCTTGACCGTTGAAGGCTATCTTTTCCCAGAGTTGTATCTCTACGACTCATATGGCCACTATACGATGGCCAAGCGTAGGGCTGATGGCTGCTAATCATTTACGAATTATCAAATAACACAATAAATATGAAGAAAATATTATTTTCGCTGTTGGCTCTCATTCTGAGCGCAGCAGCACAGGCACAAGAGATTGAGAAGATTGACAAGTTCGCATCAGGTTACATCAATGGAACCTACATGAACAAGTACAAAACCATCGATGGCGTACTCTATGCCGTCGGCTATGAAGGAACTAAGGACTGGATTCTCGTCCGTTATCCTTCAGGATGCCGTAACACATCTTATACCGTTCACGAGAACTGTCGTCGCATAGCACGTGGCGCTTTTGAGGGGGCTTCATACCTTCGAGAAATTTACCTACCTGAGACTGTGAGCTTCATAGGTGAGAATGCTTTTGCCGGATGTACATCACTTCAAGGAATTTACTTTGGTGAGAATACACCGGCCGCTGTACGTGGAATTGAAACAAGAAGCATTGACAATGCTGAGGAAGTGGCTCGCTACAATCTTTCAGGCAGGCCATGCTCTCCCAACGACAAAGGCGTACAAATCATTGTCTATGCCGATTTCTCGACAAAGACTGTCATTGTCGATTAACCTTTAAAAAATAGTTATGAATAGAAGAACGTTGCGCTGTATGAATCCGAGTATAGGTATTAAGAAGAAGCATAATATCCCTGCCCTCGATGGGGAGAAGGAGGAGTACAAGGAACCTGACACATGGACTATCATTACTGCATTAAACAGAGTGTTAGATGTTGCTGAAGATTCCCAGTTGTCAGATGAATTTTGGGAAACCTGTAAGAATCCTCTTGCTTTTCTACGTCAGGAACTTGGATTAACCAATGTTCAGATTGTAGTGTTAGCTATCATGATAGAGGCAGGTGAGGCGCTATCATGGAAAAGTCTTGGAAATTACTTAGGTTGTTCCCGAATATCTGTTATGGTTTATTCCGAGGAGATTGAAGAGCTGGTGACAAAACGTTGGCTCGTCCATAGAGGCGTACATGAGATGGGAGGTTACTACGAAGGATTCGCTCTCGTTCGAGGTGTTGTGACTGCTCTTCGTCATAACAAAAACTATATGCCAGAAAAAATCGATGGTCTGACAGAACAACAGTTTGTTGACAAATTGGAAAGTCATGTGGGTAAGCATATGGATGACCGTTGTGTTAATTTCGCAGATGATGAAGAGTGGATGCTTCAGTTAGTTAAAGCCAATCCTCATTTACCACTATGTCATGAAGTGTTACGATTTCACGACATCCATGTTCAGTCACTTCTGTTGATGATAGTTTTTGACTATGCCCAATGGGAGGGCACTGATGGCGAAGGCCTTACCTTTCAGACTATCAGCAGTCTTTACCCTGAAGACTACGAATGCGATGGTTTGCGTTTTCATCTCAGAGAGGGTACTCATCCTTTAATTGAATGTGGTTTCATTGAGCATAAATGTGTGGAGGGACAGGCTGATACAGAACAGTACATGCTTACCAATAAGGCTAAGTCCGAACTTCTTTCAGCCTATAGACCAAGTCATTCAAAATGCAGGACCCTTCCAAACTACAGTCGATTTTTGAAGAGCCATAATTCCATCAAGGAGAAACCGCTCTTCTTCAATACCTCTGAGAGGGAACAAGTGCAACGTCTAATGAGTCTATTAAGCACCGAGCATCTTCCTTCAGTACAACGCAGGTTGGAAGAGCAGGGCATGCGCAAAGGTTTTGCTTGCCTATTCTATGGCGCACCAGGAACAGGCAAGACAGAAACAGTTCTTCAGATAGCCCGTCAGACAGGTCGTGACTTAATGCAGGTAAACATAGCAGGACTACGCGATAAGTTCGTCGGCGAGAGCGAGAAGAATATCAGTGCTATTTTTGAGCGTTATCGTAAGCTCTGTAGTAACTCAGATGTGATGCCAATCCTTTTTTTCAATGAAGCTGATGCCATTATCAACAAACGCACAGAAAATGTAGCTCATTCTGTCGATAAGATGGATAATGCCATGCAGAATATCATTCTTCAAGAAATAGAAGACCTTGATGGCATCCTTATCGCTACAACAAATCTTACAAGCAATCTCGACCATGCTTTTGAGCGTCGTTTCCTTTTCAAAGTGGAATTTCATAAGCCTAACATTGCCGTTAAAACTCAGATTTGGCAGTCAATGCTGAAAGATCTCAGCTACGACGAGGCTCAACAGCTCGCCTCTCACTTTGACTTTTCGGGAGGTCAAATCGAGAATATTGCTCGCAAACGTACTGTTGATTATATCCTTTCCGGCAAATATGCTTCTATTGAAGAGATTGAGGACTATTGCCGTGCAGAGCAACTTGCCAATAGTAAAAACGGAAGACGTATAGGTTTTACATCATGAACAGTATAGCGTATGAAGAAAATCATCAGTACAAAAGGACTTCCTGATGGCTGGCATGATGCTCCATGGACTGTCGAAGCAATCCACGACAGAATAGATTTCAAGCTTTCAGTGTGTTACAGACAGGACTATGGCGATGACATACAGGTCACGCCCAAGTTCTTCTATGAATTGGCCGACTCTCAGGTATGTGCAATGGAACTATCCTATACCATTGACAACCCTATTCCCGAACGGTTGGAATCGTTCCGTGAAGCCTGCGAGAATTTTTATAATCTATACAACTTTGAGGTGGATAAAGGTGACAGTACCCCCAGGGTATATATACGTGTCACCGACCTTTACGATATGGCTTCGTTTATTCAAGTCCTTCAATGTATGAATGTTAGCTTAGAATCGCTCTTCTGCGCTGTTGATGCCAGTCTCACAACAGAGGATGCCATTTATTCCCCTTCTGGTTCATACATCATACAATTACCAAATATTCCTCAATATAGTATCAAGGAAGGAACTATGTTTATATCGCCAGCTGCGGGGAGGTATAGTAGTAAACTGCAGAAGCTAGACATACCTTTAAGTATGTTGTTCGATGAAGGATCACTTGTCGAATATCCCAAAGGCCTAAAGATAAGAAAATGGGACACTCATTATGATGGAACTCCAGAAGAAGAATATGAAGAAGTAGAAGATGAGGAGCCTTTTTTCGTTGATGAAAAAGGTGTAGCTTACTCCAAAGACGGAAAGAAACTGAAGTTCTGTCGATACACTTTCAATGAGACTCGTTATGAGGTATCTGATGGTGTGGAGGAAATAGAGGAATTCGCATTCCTATCTTGTCGTCACTATTTGGAATTGTCGATTCCTCATTCCACAAAGATTATTGGTGATACAATATTTGGTAATGGTGGCGTTATAATAATTAGAGATTAATGCAGAATTAAACATGAAGTATAAGTTTGAAGTGAAGGTCGCTCTGACCTATAAGGACAAGGACATTGAAGTTGAGGTGGAGCTCTCTGACAAAGAAGTGGCTCGAATCAAGGAGCTTGTTGCTGCCAGTACAGCAACCGATAACGAGCCCAATGATAGAGATGATTATGTTCCTGAGAAAAGTCTTCTGTATATCCTCGAAGAGAACGATTCAGAACTCTACGAGAAGTTTTGGGATCTTATCATACCTGCAGTGTTCGTTGAGATACTAATTGACGGTTTCAATAATGGCTATATTGAGAAGGACAGAAAAGACGAGTTCGATGATTACCATGAAGCCGACTTCGATGAACTTTACAACATGTATGGCGAGAATATAGAGTTTGAGCACTCCAGCTGCTGTATTTGTAAGATTCCAGAAAGGTGGCTGTCATAGTGTAGCCATACTCCAGCCATGCTCAAACTGTAGCTTAGAGTATGGCAAGAAACGAATTACAGCTTGAGTAGAAAATAGATAAGGTATAAGTAAAGACTGTTTATATGCTTTTTTCGAAAGCTTTTCAATTCTCTTTGGCTTTTCAAAATAAAACAGTATCTTTGCACCAGATTTCCAAAGAGTATTATTTGTGAGGTTTTTCGATGACAATTGATAAAATAATAAGGAGACTATGGCAAATTTGGATGAGAATATAATTTTTGAGCCAACGGGATTCGACTATGTAAATCCCAAAGCAGAAGTCGTAATTGTTGGTATTACACCGGGGAACTCACAACTTAACGGCAGCCGGGATGGGATGTCACCACTTGAGATCAAGAGAAAGTATGCCTTTGCTGGCTCAATGAGGCACTGGTTGGTGAGCATGTTGGATTATATAGGCATAAATCAACTTTTGAATATTGAAACTTGTAGCTCTCTATGGGGAGATGACTTTTACAAAGTTGATATGACATCATTACTGAAAGATGCAACCTACGAAATAAAGAAGGATGGTAGCAGAGAAATGTTCAGACATGCATCAAAGATTGAGAAATCAGAGAAGCTAACTCGTATGCTAGAGGATGGTTTTGTAAAGAACTGCGCAAAATATGATAAATCCGTGCTCTTCGTAGCTTGTGGCCCTGGTGTTTACGATGTTTTGAAAAAGCTGCAAAATGAGAAAAAGATAGAAGGTCTTGTCGCAGGAATAGCTCATCCCAGCGGAGCAAATCTAGGAAGGATCTTGTGTTATATAGGTCAGAAAGAGCCAATGGAACCTTCGTATAATTGGTGTATTGAAAAGGCTGAGGAAGCAAAGAATTTAGTGTCATTTCTCGAAATACATCGTTCACAAACAGAACAAATCATGAAATAAGCAAGCGTTTTCATTATGGAAGAGAATTGGTTTGATAAAGGTTTGAAGTATTGGAAAAAGAAGGACTACGAACAGGCTTACGAGTGCTTCTGTGAAGGTGACAAAGAAGGAAATGCCGATTGCACAGAGCAATTGGGATTATGCTATCAATGGGGACATGGCGTAGATACGGACTTACAAAAGGCGGCTTTTTATAACGAGAAAGCAGCTAAGGCTGGAGTTCCCATGGCTATGTATGACACCGGACTCAACTATGAACGGGGTCAAGGTGTTCAGCAAGATATTAAAAGGGCATTGTTCTGGTTGAAGAAAGCGGCAGAGAAAGAATATGCTGATGCATATCTGGAACTAGGGAACTTATATTATTATGGAGAGTATGTACAGAAAGACCACAAGAAGAGTTTCAAGTATTACCAACATGGAGCTGAATTGGGTGAAAACAGGTCGAAAACAGGCTTAGCCGAGTTTTACATTGAAGGGGGAATCGTAGAAAAAGATCTTGAAAAAGCAAAAATACTTTATCGAGAAGTTTTTGACAGCTATTATGAAATGGCTAACGTTTACGATGACTGTGTAGCTCAATTCTGGTTGGGAACAATATATTCCGAGGGTCTTCCTATATTGGATATAGCATTCGATTATAACCAAGCAGCAGAATGGTATCTAAAGGCTGCACTGCAGAATCACGACGATGCTCAAAATAATCTTGGAATTATGTACACTCATGGAATGGGAGTAGTACAAGATTACAAACAAGCTTTTGAGTGGTTCGTGAAAGCATCGAAAAGAAATAATGTGGTAGCGATGAGCAATGTGGCTAATTGCTATTATAGCGGCAAGGGGGTAGAGCAAGACTACAGCAAATCTGCCGAATATCACAGCAAGGCCGCACATCTGGGTTATGCCAATAGCCAGGAGGTGCTTGGCGAGATGTATCTGGATGGAAAGGGTATAGAACAAAATAATGCAAAGGGAGCTTACTGGCTGAAAGCTGCGTGCGAGAATGGCGAACGATCAGCCTTTGCGCCCATGGGTGACTGCTACAGAAAAGGACAAGGAGTAGAAAAGGACAAGAAGAAGGCCTTTGATTTTTACCAACAAGGAGCAAGTATGGGAAATCTGAGATCGAAGGTGTCGATGGCCGAATGTCTGATTGAAGGCTGGGGCACAAAAATTGACGATGAACAGGCTTTCAAAATACTTGCATCGATATGTAATGAAGAGGAGAATTACAGAGAGAACCTTGTTACCGTTACCTCCCACGACGACGAGAAAGGTGTTACGTTCTATGAGAACCCTCTTGATGAAATTAGTCTAAAACACTATGCCAAGGCCTATTATCTCTTGGGGACGTTGACTTATACCGGGAAGGGGGCTGATAGTGCAAATCCACCGAAAGCCTTGGCCCTTTTGAGAATGGCAGAAAGATTGGGATACGAAGACAAAGGCCATCCCGAACTGACAGCCGAAAAGTTAATAGACAAGATTGAAGGTGAAAGCCAAGAATTAGGTGGAACAAGCACTAACTGGATTGAAATCAGAGACTTGAAAAAACGTGGCAAAATGGGACGGTTCGACATCTATGTCCATCATGCAGATGGAACTGAATCGAATGTAAGATTTGGCACTGATAGACGTAAATTTTGTTATCTGCTGTTGCTACTGCTGGTGTCAAATAAGGAATCTGTACAAGGCTTGATGGCTCGTTTCTTCTGCTATGGAAGAGATCGTCTTGTCAGTCTGGCAAGAATTACCGAACTGGCCGATGAAGAAGGACCTGAAAAATGGATTGAAAAATTCATATATGCAGATGAGTATGATAAAGATAGTAAGGAGTGGCGTTATAAATATACAAACTGGATGTATTCTAATGAACAAAGGAAAGCCTCGGAATTCTTCAAGGAGGTATGTAACGCAGATGAGTTAGAATTATATCAGATAAGATCGACTGGAGGGAGGGACAGTATAGCCTCTATAGCAATTAGACCAGAGCAGATTGTTATACCAGATGCCCTTATTAAGTACACAAAGAATCTACCTTCAAGGAAACTTATGCTTAGTTATAAATCGGTTGGGAATAGGCCTCAGAATATAGCAATTACAAAGAAACTCAATCCGAATAAGTATGAAGAATGGAATGAGGATATAGAGCCGAATGACCAATTAATGGAATAGACTATTGACAAAAAACGCCAAGTCATCATCGACGGGCTTTTTGATTTGTAAGCCATCAGTGAATCCGGTATTGCAGGGTTCACCGATGGCTTAAGATATTATCTACCCGATTTCCTTTATCTTGATTTCGTCTGAGCCAAATATTTTGTGATTATACTTGATTGTTAAATCACAGTCATAGGATGAAAGAACGTTATTCTGTTCATCGTAAGCAGACAGATTGACTTTATAGTAATATTCGCCACTTTTACTTAGGCCAAAGTCATTTGCAAAAATTAAGAAAAGGCGCCCAAAGAGGTTATTTTCTATTTTTTCTTTGTACCCATCAAAATCAAGATAGTTATCTTTATCAATCACGAAGACATCTTCTTTTGATATGGTAGCTCCTTCTAATAATGGATTCAATGTCATTATAAGCTTTATTTTTGTTCCTTCACAATGTCGTATTTCCATTGAATAAAAAAGGTCGATACCAACACCGTATGATGGCTTTAAATTTCCCCCGTTTATGTCCAAAATCTTTGTAAACGGTTTCGCAATTGCGCTCTTCTTTAAAGGTTTTGCCTCTCCATTATCGGCAAATTCGTGATGTGTCTCGGAATCAGAAGGTTCTTCTATCTTTTGCATATTTGCATCTGGAGTATAATTAGGCCCATTAAGGAGATCACTTGCGTCCTCAATGCCAAGTTCTGAAGCTTTTGAAAAAAGTTCCTTCGCCTTCTTTAAATCTTGCTTTACTCCATTCCCATCACGGTAACAAATTCCCAGATTACGATACGCCCAGGGGTTATCCTGTTCCACGGCTTTCTTATACCACTTGATAGCTTCTTTATAGTCATTCTCTATATCGGCATAAAGGACTCCTAATTTATTCTGTGCCTCTGCATGACCTAACTCCGCAGCTTTGAGATACCACATTTTAGCCTTTTTAAAATCAATCAAAGTATCTTGATAGTACTCACCCAAATCGCACATTGCATCCACATATCCTAATTCGGCTGACTTTTTAAACCATTCTGCGGCTTTTTCCACATCGGCCTCAATGCCAAACCCGTTTTTGTAACACCACCCAAGATTGTACATTCCATCAGGGGAGCCTTTCTTGGCGGCTTCATTGAACCAATAGAAGGATTGCTCTGGATTAGATTCATAGTTTTCGTTACCAAAATAAATCATGCCTATTTGATTCATTGCCGTTTCATCTCCTAAAGCAGCAGCCATTTTATAGTTTTCAAGTGCAAGGTTAATATCCTTTTCAACTCCCCATCCATTTAAATATAATGCCCCTAAAACTAGATAGCCACCACATTCATCATCTTCAGCAGCGATAGTTGCATAATCAAATGCTTTCTTATAATCACATTTCTCTTCACTAAATGTGTACAGCTCAGCAAGTAGTTGTGCAGCATCACCATTCTCATATTCTTTGTACAGCTCTAGCATACGCTTTTCTGCTTCGTTATGGTTTTGCTCTACAATTGGCTCCCAGCCGTAATAATAGCCCATACTCATGAAGTAATATGCAAACTTATCTCCAGCTTGTTCTGCTTCTTTGAGCATAGAAGCGCCTTTCATGACGTTGTCTTTGTCTGACTCACGCAAGAGGATTCCTCCCAATAACATTTTTGCTTCTGCAACACCTTGTTTTGCAAATGGTGTAAGCTCCTCTATTGCAACATCACGCTCTTCCTGCGGAATAGTACGGGGAAAACCTTTCTTGTCGTAATACTTGGCGAAGCGTGGGTCTTTTTCATTAAATGTACGTTCTACAGATTTTGGTTCTGTTACTTCATTTGCTGCCGCAACCTGTTCCGTAAGTTTTGCTCCGCATTCTGGACAGAACTTACCAGATTTTGCTTTGTATCCACAAGACGGACACACTAGTTCTGGAGTAACTTCTTGAAGTTTGCCTCCACACTCTAGGCAAAATTTGCCAGATTCATACTGCCTTCCGCAGTCAGGACATACTAGTTTCATAATTGTATCTGATTATAATTTGTTTATTTAAACTTCTTTAATTTTGATTTCCATACATCTGCCAACATGGTATTGCCCTTTTGGGTATACAAATCAATCATCATCTGTACGAAAATCGGATTCTTTTTGAAATCGTCATCAATTTTAATGCGACGTTCAGCCTCGTCTAAGTCCTGTGGGATGACTTTACCATAGAGGTAAAAGTATGCCATAAATGCCCCTGCTTCGTATATACCATGTTCTGAGGCTGTTTTAATAGCGTCATATGCCAACCTGAGATTGGAAGCGCTCGTATTTTCCTGTATATAGAGTTGACCTAGAAGAAATTGGCTTTGATAGCTGTTTTTTGGCGCAGTTAATAAGACAGACTTCAATTCGGCTATTTCCGAAGAGTCAAGTTTACGCAAATATCCAAATTCGTCAATATAAGGCAGCATTAATTGAGGGTCAAATTTCGTTACAGCAGAAGCTTGTTTCGTGCTTTCTTCTGCAATACGTTCGGCTTCTTCTTGGTGTTTCTTCTCTTCGGCAATACGTTTGGCCTCTGCCTCTTCCTGCTTTTTCTTTTCCTCAGCTAAACGTTCTGCTTCTTCCTTTCGCTTCTTCTCTTCAGCAATGCGTTTGGCCTCTGCCTCTTCCTGCTTTTTCTTTTCCTCAGCTAATTGTTCGGCTTCTGCCTTCCGCTTCTTCTCTTCAGCAATACGTTTGGCATCTGCTTCTGCCTGTAATCGCTTCTGTTCAGAATTAAATGCATTTATTTCAGCAAATAGGTTATTTGCATAGAACATACCGTCCTTTTGCATTTCTTTCAAGTTCTCTGAAGACAATGTATCCCCGTACAACAATGTATATAGACATGTCGTAAGATTCGTGAGATATGGGGACTGCTCACCGCTAATGTTGTCAAATAGAGATTTTGCGTAATCTATAGCCTTATCTATAAGAGCATTTACAGTCGCAAGTATGAAAGTGTTTTCTTGAGGAATAGTATCTGTCCATTTATCACCAACATCAGCAAATAAAAGCTCAGATTTCTCCATGTTGCCTAAACGACGATAAGCAATAGAGGACCAGAATGTCTGCCAATATTTATCCACATAATCACGTTCAAATTCCTCTACACATTCCTTAGGATGAAGGACTGCCTGAAGCATATAATACGTAAACTGTACCTCTTCTGAAGAATAGCGTTGAGCCATCACCTTCATTTGAGGCATCAAGCGGTTAACCATATCAAGGCGGTTTGCAATGATGGCTGTTTTGATATTATTATATGTAATCTGATGAACAGGCGACAAAGAAGATGATTTGCGTTCTGAACGTTTAGCGACATCGGATAGAATCTTATTAGCAGAGTTCTCGTCTAGTCCTAATCGGTATCGCAAATCATCCAGTTTACGCTTCCCCTCAGAAGTCATGATGCCATTGCTATAAACTTTCAGGCACTCCTCGCGGAAAGCCAGCTCTTTTTCATGCTTCAATTCTTCAGGAGTCTTTTCACGCTCAACCTGAGTGATATTATTCGTAATAACATTATGCGAGTCAACATTGCTTGTGGTAGTATTGACTGTGTTATTACTCACAGAGTGATTGTCTGACATGTTGACACCACCCGATATGGCATTTGCATCCCCCAGATTTAAGCTAAAACCTGCAGGCTGCTGTGGCTTGGGAGTCAAGGTTATTCCATTTGGACATAATGGACAAGTCATGAACTCATCAGGCCACTCTTTATTACATTTCGGACAAATTTTACTCATAAAGCATTTAAATCATTTGTTCCTGTGAATCTTGTTCTGTTATTTTTGCAATTTATATCATCTGTTGAGAAAGAGAAATAGATACTATCTCATTTCTAAAACAGGTGGGGTGAATGTTTTATGATGGAACCAAAAATCAAATCGAATATTATTAGACTTTGCAAGAACTATTGTTGAGTTAAAATCACGGGTCCCGCTGATTTCAATAGTTGCTTCAAAAGTGTTTACCATATCGTTGTCAACGAGCACTTCGTTGTCATTCTTTAGGAACCCACTTTTAGTAAAGAAAATCTGGAACACAAAATCATCCCATCTTGCACTATCATAAATTATTTCACCTAAATACGAGCTAATTTCATGGTTAACCTTTTTCTTCCCCGATTTTTTGTCTAATATTACTTTAATATTAGCAAAAGATCCTTTCAGGTTATTTATGACAAAACGGCAATGAATGTTAACAGAGCTAACAGATTGTTCGTTCTTATCAACCCAAATTTTTTCTATAATAGCAGTTGGCCCTGCTAATCTGCTTTTACAGTTTTCTATCCTTTCAGTAATCCATTCATCCTTTTCACGTCCATTTTCTAATGCTTTCTCATACCATTTCAAGGCTTCGGCATAATCCTGTTTTACACCATATCCTAATTCATAGCAGTAGGCAAGACCAGACATACCATAAGCATTTCCTCCATCTATTGCTTTTTGATACCACTTTACAGCCTCAGTATAGTTCTGATCGACTCCATTCCCGTTACTGTAGGAATTACCCAAATTACACATGGCAATTGCATTTCCTGCATTTGCTGCTTTCCTGTACCAAGTTACGGCCTCTTTGGGATTTTGTACAACACCGTATCCGTGTTCATAGCACGATCCGATACAGTTCATCCCCCACTTGTTACCTGAATTAGCTACATCTTGTAACTTTTTCAGCTTTTCGGGATCATTTCCTGAGGAAATCGAATCATAAAGTGCATTGACTTCATCAAAAGACAATGTTTTATTCTCTTCGGCAAGACGTTTTGCCTCTGCCTCTTCCTGCTTTTTCTTTTCCTCAGCTAATCGTTCGGTTTCTTCCTTTCGCTTCTTCTCTTCAGCAATGCGTTTTGCCTCTGCCTCTTCCTGCTTTTTCTTTTCCTCAGCTAATCGTTCGGCTTCTTCCTTCCGCTTCTTCTCTTCAGCAAGACGCTTTGCCTCTGCCTCTTCCTGCTTTTTCTTTTCCTCAGCTAATCGTTCGGCTTCTTCCTTCCGCTTCTTCTCTTCAGCAAGACGCTTTGCCTCTGCTTCTTCTCGTACCCTTTTCTCTTCTGCAAGGCGTTTGGTCTCTTCTTCCTTTAATCGTTTCTGCTCAGAATTAAATGCATTTATTTCAGCAAACAGGTTATTTGCATAGAACATACCGTCCTTTTGCATCTCTTTCAAGTTCTCTGAAGACAATGTATCCCCATACAACAGCGTATATAGACATGTCGTAAGATTCGTGAGATATGGGGACTGCTCACCGCTAATGTTGTCAAATAGAGATTTTGCCGTATCTATATCCTTATCAATGAGTGCATTCACAGAGGCAAGTACAAATACATTCTCTTGAGGAATAGTATCTGTCCATTTATCACCAACATCAGCAACTAATAATTCTGACTTTTCTATATTACCTAATCGGCGATAAGCTATGGAAGACCAGAATGTTTGCCAGTATTTGTCTTCATAATGGCTTTCATATTCTTCTGTGCATTCCTTGGGATGAAGGACTGCCTGAAGCATATAATACGTAAACTGAATTTCTTCTGCAGAATAGCGTTGTACCATCGCCTTCATTTGGGCCATCAGGCGATTAACCATATCAAGGCGGTTTGCTATGATGGCTGTTTTGATATTATTATATGTAATCTGATGAACAGGCGACAAAGAAGATGATTTGCGTTCTGACCGTTTAGCGACATCGGATAGAATCTTATTAGCAGAGTTCTCGTCAAGTCCTAATCGGTATCGCAAGTCATCCAGTTTCCGCTTTCCCTCAGAAGTCATGATGCCATTACCATACACTTTCAGGCACTCCTCGCGGAAAGCCAGCTCTTTTTCATGCTTCAATTCTTCAGGAGTCTTTTCACGCTCAACCTGAGTGATATTATTCGTAATAACATTATGTGAGTCAACATTACTTGTAGTAGTGTTGACGGTGTTATTACTCACAGAGTGATTGTCTGACATGTTGACACCACCCGATATGGCATTTGCATCCCCCAGATTCAAGTTAAAACCTGCAGGCTGTTGTGGCTTAGTAATCAAGACTGTTCCATCTAATGGACAAGCCATAAACTCATCTGGCCATTCTTTATTACAATTGGGACATATTTTAGGCATTGTATACAACTTTAAAATTTATTCTTACTTTATACCAATTTAGACTTAATGTATTCAGCTAAACAATCATAATTATAATAAAAGATAGAAGTGTCTGTTTGATAACCACTATCCTCTGGTAAGTATTCTACACATTGAAAGTATATATGCTTAACTTCTTGCTCGCCTACTATTTCCTGATAATTCTGTGTAAGTATCAATTTATCTATAGTCGTATCATAATAATTCCCCTCCATTATATTCCAGCAATGAGGTTCTATTGAAGCTATTTTGCCATCTAATTGCACCAATAGTAGGCCTTCTACCATATTACAGTTTTTAGCTGTTGCAAACTTATAGGAGTTCTCAATACATTTATTTGGGAGAGTATCTAGCTCTTCCACTTCTATTTTATTAAAAGAAGATTCTTCAATTCTTATGGGATCACCTAGAAATGAACCATGCAAAGACTGTAGATTGGTTTTCATAAATTATCTTGATTCTAGAACTTCTTTAATATTACCATTTTTATCCGTTTGAACGATATAGAACTCAGGGTACAATTGATTCTTCTTTGAATATGTCAAGTTGTACGATTGTTGACCATTGTATTCTACGGATTCTATTCGAGTAAGGTTGTCTTCATTAAGACCGAGCTTATCATAAAGTAGAGTGCGAATCTTTTCATCTAACAACTTTAAGTTATTATCTACGAGTGTTCTTGCTCTATTAAGTACAGCATCTATACCTTGCTCAAATCGGTCAAACTCTGTTTTGTAATTCACATCTGGGAGTTCCTTCGGCTCAACTGCGAATGATTTAAATGATTCTTTCAATTGGCGAGTAGCATCCTGAGGCGACAAATATAGAGTTGGGCATCCAAACAGATTGAACTGATTCAAAGTCAAAAACACCAAGTCTTTATTCTCGTACTTCGCACGATAATTTAGGTAGTCAATCTTGGCGTGAAGAAGGGCATAACCAGCTGGTTCGCCTTGAATCAGATAACAAGCATAGAGCTTAAGCATAGCTTCGGCATATCCAGCAGGCATTAAGAGATCAATGGCGCTAATGCTTTCGTTGATGTGGTCAGTCGCGGTACCACTACCTATCACGTTACTACACATGCTACATGTGCATGAGCCTGTAAAAAGTAGCACATTGCCTTCATAGAATGCCGTCAGGAGCATTGAATCCTCACGGTCATATATTTCATAATCTGATACAGAACCGTCATTATTGTCAAAATAGTATTGACCATATCTAGCTCCATAGCATGGAAAGGCATTTATTATGGGAACCTGCAATTGCTTCATTAGTTCAACAGTCATTCCCCAATATGCAGTTTGTTCCTCTGCTCCTAGATAACCAGACACACTCTTATTGGGTGACCCATGCAAGTTTATGAAGAGCATATCTGTTTTTTTAAGATACTGTTTGTATTGCTCTACATTTTCATTACTGATATATTCTTCGCCCAAGACATCCAAAGTCGGACATAGGAACATGTTGTCCTTAGATAGAATGCCATCATTAGACAATTGTTGCTGCGGTAACTTCGCCATAACATCTGCAGAAGTCCAAGTCCAGTCATTGCAGCCTGTCTGTCCCGAGTTTGATGTCATCAAAGCATAGGTAAACGGAATTCCGCACTCTAAGACCTCCAAAGCACGACTAAAATATGCACCCAAGTCCTGTTCAATTGTAGATTCAAGTTTTCCTCCACCAACATAATCAAGTGGAAGACGTGCCACATTAAAGATTGCGTCTTTAATTGATACCCTCTTCCAAGCATAATCTATAGGGAAGCAATATAGTAAATCGGAATCCTCAATCGTCTTGATGTCATGACCAACAGAGGCATAGAAGTCTGGCATTGGAATAATATCACTGCCTCCAATTATAAATAATGGAGTGTAAGCAGATCTCTTAATGCCAACTCCTTCTGCATAATCAGCAAGCAATTGCGCATAATCCATCCACGAAGCATCTTTCTCTAAGACACCAACCATATCCTTTGAGCCCAAATCGATTAGCTCCCATTGGAAATCACTGAGTTCAAATGATTTAGATATAAAGTTGTTAATAATCCTACGAACATCCTTAGAGCTAGTATTGTTATACTTCTCGGCTATCAAGCTTGAATTCGTTAGGATGATACCATCGGAATTCCTTTTTGCAGAACGAATCTCAAGAGAGGCATCCTGGTCGATTTGGGAATCTATGAACGAATCTTTCTCTTTTTCTGATGGTTGTGAGTTTTGACCACGAGCACGAGAAAGATACTCGTCAAGTTTGCTCTCCGGGCGCACTTTTACAGCTTCCGATCGAATTCCATGCTGCAAATGTAGCCATCCTGATTGACACTGGCTACATTTGCTACCTCCCATATTATAGCCATTACCTGGTCCAGAATGACTGCCGAAGCAATCCATGCAAATACGATATCCACATGTGTCACATATATACCAGGTCCAATCTTCGACATATTGATGCCCACATTTTTGGCATGGAATAAACATTGACATAGTTATCTCTTATTATGAACCACCATATTTTTTCTCCAAGAAAGGAAGAAGTTCGTCCACTTCCGCAACTGTTAGTGACTCTCCGTTAACTTCCAATTCTGTTTCTGGATCAATAGTTCCATTAAGTATAAGGTTTCCGATTTCCTTTAAAGTATAATCCGCTCCGAAATCAGGTAAGTAGTAAAGAGCTTTCTCTTTGGATTCTTTCTCTATCTTACCACCTGTCTTTGCAGCTGCCTTTATTTCCTCTTGGGTCACCTTCGTTGTGTAATTAAGGGCTTTGTCCTGAGCCGCGTCTGTACGCTTTTGCTCATGCTCCATCTGCTTATGATACTCATCCTTCATAGCTTCTGTTTGAGCATGGCGAGCTCCTGCAACATTTTGGATAGCATCTAAATTCGCTTGCTGTTGAGCTGCCTGGCCAGCAGCCATATTCGTTGCCATAGTAGCATTAGTCTGCATAGCTCCTTGCATCATTTCCATCATCTGTTTCATCATCGCAGCTTGTTGTGCTTGATTAGAAGAGCTGCTTTCGGTCTGCATCTGAAGCATTCGCTCGTACATTTCACGTTCCTTCTCACCACCTTTACCCGCAGCAAAGGATTCAGCAAATGCTTTTTGAGCAGCCGCGTCCATACCAGCTATGCCAGTAGCCATCAGTTGTTCTGCGGTCATATTTTGCTGAGCTGCAATACGAGCCATCTCTTCTTGGTGCGTCTTCTCTGCCAACTCTTGTTCATGCTGTTGCATTGCTTGCATATTTTGACGAGCAATTTCTGCTTTTTGGCGCAAGATATCCATCTCGTTCTGACTCCGCTCCTTCTCAATTTCAAGCCCATCTTTTGCCTCTCTATGTGTACGTTCATATTCAGCATCCTTTTGACGCTGCTCAAAGTCAAAATCCTTTTCTCTGCGAGAATCTGCAAAATCTGCGTCTTTCTCACGACGAGAATCGGAATATTCATCTTGGCGGCGAGCTGTGGCTATATCATGTTCTTGTTCTGCATCGTCAAGCTGGAATTGACGGGCCTGACTCTTCCTCAGTTCTTCGAAGCGGATGTCTGTCAACTCAGCCTCTGCTAGAAGTTCACTCTTATGCAACTGCAATTCAAGTTGCACGCGTGACATATTCGTACGATTAGCAGCTTGCATCTGGAATTCAGCTGAAACCTGCTCTCTATCAAACTTTTTATCTCGAATGCTGCTTTCAAGGGCATCATACTCATCTTCACTAATAAGACGATTCCCTTTTAGTTTCAGAAGTGCCGCAAGCTCTTCGTTCTCAGTCTGAGCCTCGCGAATACGTTTCTGACTTTGCAAAAGTTGTACGAAAGCCTCCATCTCATCTTCGTGGAGAAGCTGATCCTTATTAATTTCGTCCAGTTCTTTGCGTAAATCGAGTTCTGTTTTAGCTTCTGTTACTTTTTGCTGATTTTCAACAGACTGAAGACGATTCTTAAACTCATTGGTACGTGTCAAGTAATCTATCTCCTTATCTGTGCAGAACAATTTTTCTTCAATTGCGCGGAAACGTTCAAATGCTTCATTCTCAGTTGTAATATCAAGTACATTGCTAATACCTATACCATGTAGCAATTCCTTGCTTTGTGTCATTAAATCATAACTGATTGAAGCCATCAGATCTTGTGGCAGCAAATCTCCATCAGCAGCATAATTCTGCATTGCTCGTTGGAGTGTGGTTCGCATGAAAGTATTCAACGCGACACGAAGATCGTTTACTGAATATGAATTACGATCCATCAGATATGTCGTTCTAAACTCATGGAAGTCATAAATGCGAGCCTCCATGGCAACGGCCACATCAATAGTAAGCGTCTTGGTGCGGATTTTGAATGGTGCAAATTCCATTGTGTTGCTTCCATCTTCAGCTGCTACAGGACGAATACCCATTGTGAAATTAACAACGCCATCGCGCTTCAAAACTACAGAGACAACTGATTTAGATGTAATCCGGCGAATTTGTTCCTGTGTGCGCTCTTTGTCTTTTTTCAACTCTTCACGAATAGCGTCATGACTGTGATAGAAGAAATTAGCCACGCTACGACCAATTCGACCTAGTTTCT
>Ga0310691_10002436_pt1 | contig 24837 bp, 47 predicted proteins | sample 176DNAGHGlowgp2_FD_203887 | JGI IMG/M metagenome (GOLD analysis project Ga0310691, IMG submission 203887) | Sheep rumen microbial communities from Palmerston North, Manawatu-Wanganui, New Zealand - 1766 DNA GHGlow gp2 (v2) (version 2) | ecosystem: Host-associated > Mammals > Digestive system >...
GTTTACTATACCCCCCCCCCGAAATATTTCCGATGTTGTATGGCGGGTCTGTTACGATCAGATCGACGCTGTTGTCAGGAATGTCCTTTATGAGTTCGAGACAGTTTCCGCAATATAGTTTCACATAAACTCCTCTCTTTCACATGGATAGCTGCTCGTGACACGGTTCCGCTTCGTGAATCCTTTCACAGGCGATAGCATAGTAGTCATCATTGATCTCAATTCCGATAAAATCCCGGTTCGTCCGGACACACGCTACACCGGTAGTTCCGGAGCCCATGCAATTATCAAGAACAACGTCACCTTCGTTGGTGTAGGTCTTCACGAGCCATTCCATCAGTTCTACGGGCTTCTGTGTCGGGTGTCTCTGGTTTTCGCCACAGTGAACGGCGTTGATCTTTATAATCGAACGCGGATATTTCTTGTCTCCACCGTACGCATCATCCAACCTCTTCACCGTCCCGTAGCATTGGTTTGTCTCAACGTGCTTCCCTCTCCCCTGCGGGTGATTCCTGCTTCTTCCGTTCAAGTCCTCCATCTGAGGATTGTATACGGGCAGTTGTTTGTAGAACACACATATATCCTCGTGATACCGGAGAGGCATTTTTTTAGCGTTAAGAAATCCTGTAGCCCGGTTCTTGTCCCATACAAGATTGTACCTCCACAGCTTCCTGTTGGATTGCATCAGATCAGCCGTGAACATACCGCTTCCGAACAGAACAACAGCGCCATTGTCCTTGATTACCCTCTCGTATTGTTGCCACAGTGTATCGAACGGCAACGGCCTGTCCCATTGTGCGTTTTTGTTCTGCTTATTCAGAACGCCATATGGAAGATCACAGCACACCATATCAATGGATTTATCCGGGATAGCATTCATCAGCTCCAAACAATCACCGTGTAAGAGTCTCATAGCGTGAATTGATTCCCGTGAAATCTGTATTTGTCTGCCTGCGTTTTCCGCTGTTCCTCTTCATAGTCATACCCACTGTTTTTCAATTCCTCTTCCATAGCAATAAGATGAGGCGCGCTCTCCGTCAGGTTCTTGAGATCGTCTCCGACACAATACCTGTCTCGAAAGACTTTGTAAATGTTCCGCCCGTTTTCGACAACCCTTCGGAGTCGGTCTTCGCCAAACCCCTCCTCCCGGAGAGCCAGAAGATAGCACAAGTCTTGCAGTTTTAAGTACGCGGACAACATATCAATTTTAACATACTTATCGCTCTTGTGATATGCCAGCATTTGTCTCCTCCGTGTTGAACAACTCAACTGTTTCGCACTTTGCAACAGTCAAACTTTTATCAGTATACGATAACAACTCAGCGTATGGAATCACCGATCCGTTTTCTCCAAACGAATATCCACACCGCGTGATTCGCTTGTAACGCAACCCATCGTATACGACCGGCAAACACTTCATTCCGGCGTCATACGCATCACGCAGGGTCATTTCCAGATAGACTTATGTCCGCACTTTGAACAGAAGGGACGCTCGGATGTAACCCTCTCTCCACAGCACGGGCACTCTCCGGTAAGAACGTCCTCTTTGTCCCCTGATTTTTCAATGTTTCTCGGAATTACAGGTTCCGCCTGAAAGAACGCCTCTGCAGTCTCCACGTTTTCGAGAGCTTTATACATACAATCGCTCGTCCTCGTGTAGGGCGGGAAGAAATCGGTAGCCTCAGAAATCATATCCTTGATTTTCGCAATGTGCTCGTGCATCTCACTTAAAGTCTGAATCATACCGTATCTCCTTTTCCTTTAGCTCTGTTCTTCCGATTCAAAAACAGTTCCATCAAGCAGTTTTGACGGGGAAATCCCCAAAGCATTGCATAGTCTCGATACCGTCTTGAGTCTCGGGCTCGATTTCCCGTTTACATACATCGAAATCGTCGTCTGCGCCACGCCACTCTTTTTTGCGAGCTTTCCCTGAGAAACGCCCTTCATCTGCATTTCAGCATACAGTCTTTCGCCAAAAGTCATGTTCTCCATTAAAATCATATCCTTTCAACAGTATTATTGCCGTGCCATCTGGATTTCGACGCGTCATACCGCCTCATGTCGTCCTCGTAATCATATCCGCAGGTTTTCAATTCTTCTTTCATTGCCAGAAGATGAGGACTGTCTTGAGTAATGCTCCTGATGTCGCAATCCAAGCAGTACCTGTCACGGTACTCATCATAATAGTCTCTCGCTTTTTTCGTGATCCGTTTCAGCCTTTCGCTGCCGAAGCCCTCGTCTCTCAGCGCCAGCAGATAACACAGGTCTGCTGCAGTCAACGCACCGTAAAAAGCGGATTCTTTTACAGAAAATTTATCGCGCATGTATGCTTTCACTTTGTTTCTCCTTTATCGCCCTTTGGGACCACTCTACAACCAATCTCGTTGCGGAATTCATCTTTCCGTTTGTTTGATTCTTCCGGGTTCCATCCACAGCTGTAACAAAACAACCAACTCCTCTTGTCGCAATTCACTCCTTCATTGAACTGGCAAGTAAAGCCCTTTTCGCGCATGGTAACATACCTGCGTTTCATTTGTTTTCGTCCGCCCCGGCACCAACGCTTTTTTCAAGATACTTCTTACGTATTTCTTGTTTCCTCTCTTCAGCCACAGCTGGATTCCACCCGCACTTTCTACACGCTTGAGGGTTATCCTCGTCGCACAGGATGTCTCTGTTGAACATACATGTATTTTCTGTAATGGACGCTAACGAAGTGTATTGAAATCCCAAAGCAGTCACCTTCCTTCTTCAGAGACCGTAATAACGAGCGGCGTCTCAATGACCATTGTTGTGTATGAAACAGAAACCAACTTCTCCACACTCAGCGTGGCTCCGCACCCAGCGCACAGAACAGGATAGCCGGTGTGCTCGTCGCTGATCGGGATTACCCTTGCGCAATTCGGACAACGCGGGCACTCCTGATCCGTCTCCTCCTGAAAATCTTTGTGTCGGTAACCGTTTATTGCTCTGACGCCCATTGTCCCGTTCCCGCTGTCGAACAAAATCGGTTTATAGTATCTTCCTCTGATTTTCAACAGGAACTGGTGATCCCGCTCAATCAAACCTCCATCAAATTCGCACAGGAACGGATAATCGCTGATCCCACTAACCGTTATATCCCTCGTAGTGATGTCGTATACCTTCATAGAACGACCTCCTTGGACACCCAGAGGGTTTTATATTTCAGATAATAAACACGGATTTCATCTTCATGACACACAAGTATGATGGAGATGTCATTGATTCCAAGCCCAACGTCTGCCGCCACAGAAGCCGCAAAGTCATACAATCTTCTTTCGCCGGTTTCCCGCCACAACTGATCGTATTTCTTAATGACTGTTAGTGTTCTTCCGTCCACAGCAATTGTTGTAAGATGAACATCATCGTATGATCCGCTGTATGATACGCTAATATTGTGCATGAAGACCTCCATCTGTTTAGTTTAGTTTCGTAGGATAGCTGTTCTTCTTCCGGCAAATGTGTTCTTGATCCGCCTCGTAAAACTCTCCGCATCTATCGCACAGGCAAACGCAAAAGCAGTGACCGGGCGGATATTTCGGATTGTCCCTCTCGCTGTCTTCGTTTTTTTCATTATCATCGAATCTCTGCACCAGATTCACATACAGAGGCAATACGTCTATGAACTCAACTTTCTCTCCGGGATTAAAGAAGAATCTCTTTACCGTCTCCATTTCCTGCTTGCTCGTTTTCACACGCCCATACGGTTTGTAAGTAACCTCCCTCAATTCCGTGTCGCATGAGAACGAAACCCACTTTGAACCTTCTCTGTAAATCCAGCCGCTACACCCACATAGGTCAGAATACGAAACCTCAACCCCAAGCGTGGATTTGATTTCATCAAGTCTTTTCACGGCTCTCTCCCTTCGGACGCTTCACGGTAACAGTGAGCCACACTTCTTCTCCGTCCGGCTTTCGCCAGCAATACCCGTATCTTTCGTCTTCGGGGCGCTTCTCCTCCAGCAGCCAGTCACGCACCGCCTCAAGCGCTTCCTCCGTTACGCAGGTCTTGTCCTTCCACTCGTGACCGTTCTTTCTGAGTACACCGGCGTAAATTCCAGCAATACCGCAACCAACATGATAGTCAGCCATTCATCTGTCCCCCTTCAGTTTCCACTTGTCGCTTGGAATAAATTCTTTTGTGTTTGGATTCCACTTGAACTCAAATAATCCGCTCTTGAACTTCTCGAAATCTTCCGGGCTTGTCAGCAACATGGTCAGAAAGCTCTTGATCGCTGTCTTGTATTGCGCCTTGCTTTTGCACATTGAGTCGATGTACCCAAGGCTGTCCAAAAGATTATCAATATCCAGCAGGGCTTTTCTGTAACCGCCGTCATACGTATCAAGCATCCGCAATCACCTTCATTCTTAGAGCTTCACACTTCAGATTCAGGTACACCTTGCAAGTGTTTCTGTACTTGATTCCCGCTTCACACTCGTGCGATATGGAATTCTCATATTTGCACATACAGCACGGATATGACCTTGCAAACTCTATTGCCTGATTCACTGTTCCCTTAACGTCTAATGCATCTCGGCTCATAAAGAACCCTCCAATGCCTCCTCGTAGCTGATCCGTTCAAAGGTGTGCACCCACACAAATGGATTTGCGTCCCACCCATACTTTTTATAGTTTTCTTCGCCTCGAAGCGTTCTGTCCCAGATGTGATGTCCGAAGAATTCTCTCAAGGTGCAGGTCGGCAACCCTGCGACACCGGCTTCTTCCTGCAGTTCATCCCATTCTGCGGTTTCTGCGCCTTCTCTTTTTGCACCATCCGTTGTGATGTCCTGCAATTTTTCGACTATATTGTGAGTTACGCGCAAGAATATCCTTGCATCTTCTTTAGGCATATGGATTGATGGGTGCCATTCCGGAAGATCGCATATTATTTCTTTTCCGAACTCATCTTCTCCGGCTTTGTATGTTTTAGCGCCTTCAGGATAATCCGCACGATAAAGAGTATAATAGCATCCAGAACTCTCTCTGTAATCACCCCATGTCTCACGGACATAGAGGATGTCTCCGACGTAGTATTTTGCAGACGCATATCTGTTCAGATAATCCAGATCGGTCATTTCTGGATGAGCTAACCGTGCCGGGTATTGCAACGCTGCAATATGCGCAGGATGCACCAGCCGCCGCGTCTGCGTTTTCTTTCCAGAGAGGATCGCGCGAACCATATCGGAATTAAACAGGATCGGCTTCATCTTCTTCAATCCTTTCGGTGTGTTCCAAAAATTCACTTGCTGTTTCCGCATCTACGGATCGCGTCTTTTCGCCCGGCTTTCTCTGTGCCATCTTCATGCCGCAGTACGGGCAGTATTTCATGCCGCTGTCCTTCGGCGTTCCCTGTGCAAGCGCGATCTCGCCGCCGCATCCGTTTTTGCCTGTGCACATCCAAACGTTAAGCTCATAGTTCACGCAATGCCACATGGCGCGTCTCTCACTCATGGCTTGTCATTCTTCTTTGCAATCTTTTTAAGTTCATACGCGATGTCTTCGAGATTATCGGCGATTTCTTTCAAGTGCAACAATGAATAATACGGCCATAATAATAAGAAGATTACACCACCGACAATAATTCCGATAATTACTTCCTCCATTTTAACACCCCGTCACTCACAAAAGTACGGCTTGAAGATCATCAGGAATCTGTGCCATGTGTCTTTGAGGAGTTTTCCCCAGCGTTTTTTCAATGGTTCAAATTTAACCGGAGCAAAAATGTCTCTCATTGAATCGGACAGGTAGTAAATATCAGCATATTTATCTTTATCGACGTCTAACCGTGTATCGTCGTTTGTGTTTAATGCAATTACATACCCATTGTGATTCAGCCATTCTTTCAGGGCTTTTTCTACGAGGACTTCCTGCTTTTCGCGCTCTTCTATAAACTCCTCGTAACCGTCATACTCGTGGTTCATCAGATACATCGTTTTCTTTCTGCGTCCAAACCCAATCAGGAATCTGAAAGGCGGAAGCAAACGACAGGAATCACGCAGATCGCCATAAATGTAACACCCGGCGTCTGCGTCTTCCAGCCCGCGTTCTTCCCAGCCGAATGGGCAGGTGTCACAGTGATAGTTCCCCTTGACGTAGTAATTCCAGAATCTCTTCAGCTTGTTACACATTGTTTTCTCCGTTCTATTTTTCTATCCGTACAGCGTATTTCCCTATGAGTTTGTTGAGCTTTCGCAATGCAGAATCGTATTCCTTTTCCGTGAGCAAACCGTAAATGTGGTTAATCACGAGACCAAAGTGCAGCTTATCTACAAGCTCTTTCTTATCGCCGAGTGTATAGCCCTCTGCATTGCATTGTTCCTCGATGTCGCACATAGCACCGAACCGCATCACACTACTCCTCTCTCTTCCATTTGCAAAGATGCCTTACAGAGTAACACGATATATGGGTTTTCTCTCCATCTCCTTGCGCAGAGACTCCTTGATGTAGTAGTCTATGCCGAGTTCCATGCACAACGCTTCTGCTTTTTGACCGAAGTCTGCCCAGTCGATGGTAGATGGATAGTAGTTCAGTTTCCCGATTTTTATCCTATCGGCAATTTTCGAAACAAGGTGAAGTTCAATGAAAAAGTTTTGTTCGTTTGTTACAGGCTCGAAAGATACCCATGTTTTTATTCCTCTGCTGTGCGCTTCTTCGAGTCCGTATACCCTTGTTCTGAAAAAGTCTGTTCCGTTAATGCCATCGAGCGTTATTCCATACCAATCCCCGCCGTCGAGCAGATCAAAGTCTCTGCCCCCGTAGCCTTTGGTAAGAATCTGAACGTGATTGCCGCTCGCCTTGATGATCTTTATGATCTCGCGCGTCGCTGTGCTATCATACCCTGTCGGATAGGGGTCGCAGGTGAAACATATGTGGATAAGCTTTCCGGTGATGTGTTCACGCTCGATCTGCTCCTTGACATCCTGAACGATGCCTGGACGCGGCGAGACGCGCGAATGGAATTCTTCTTTATTCCGGTGCAGCACACCGGGAGCGAAACAGTAAAAGCAACGGTGAGGACAACCGGTATAGATGTTGATCGCGAGATCGCCGTACTCTTTTGCTTTTCCGCTCGGCTCATATATCGGTTTCATACAGGGTGCGCCTCCCCGGTTTTAATATCAACAGAAAGAACGCTCAATGCTTCACACAGGCAATCTTTACTGCAGAACACGTTACAGTCCTCGTCGTCGAAAAACTTCACCTGCAACCAGTTATCGCCAACAATATAGTAATCACGATGGATTTCTTTACCGCAGTTTGCGCAAATCTTTTCCCTCACAGTTTGTTACCTCCATTGTGTATAGGAATTCGTATTTCTACTTCATATATATTCTCCGCTCCACAACACGGGCAATATTTCACATTTAGATTGTACCTGTTACCGCATTTAGAGCATAGGTATCCGCTTGTTCCGTTTACAATGATTCTTACAGCTTGATTTGACTCTCTTTCACGCTCCTCTATCGCCCTATACAAAACATAGCTTAATGCAGGCGCAATGCAAAGAACACCCATAAAAACGGCGTACATTAACTCGTATAACTCGTCCATATAATTAGTAGAATCTCTTCCCGCAATTCGGACAGAACTTCGTAAATCGGAACCGCTTCAAGATTCGGTCCAATCGAATTCATCTAAATCATCCGGCGTATCAATGTAGACAAGGATAACCCTCTTGAACGCCCTGTCCGCTATCATTTCGAGATACTCTTCCAGTGCCTTTTCAGCTGCGTCGTTCGCCTCTGCTTCCTCTTTGGAGATGTTACGCCTCTCTCTGTTTTGCTTGATTTGGAGAGCAGGGTCGTAGTGAAACTGCTCGCAGAGCACATCATCGTTGTGGCCGTAGTAGTCTTCCTTGAATTCTTCTCTGTCTGTATAATACCTTTCAAATAAGAAAGCAATCTCACCTACTTCGCAGTGACCAAACGAAGCACACCACGGTCCATAATCTTCTCCGCAGACTTCTCCATCAACCATCGGTACCACCGGAAGATCGGGGTTCTTGCTCACAATGTCGATAAATTCTCTGACATACTTATCCATCTCATACACTCCTTAATAGGGAAGCCCGTTTCCCGAAACGCTGATTTTTTCAAACAAGGCCACAATCGCCTGCGTTTCCTCTCTCGTGAAGATTATGATCTCGTCATGTGCATCTTCCTCACAATAGTTTCTAAGCGTCAGGAGACCGTCAGAATTGAACGCCGCCTGCGAGAATCCATGATATTTGGATTGTCTTATGATAGTGCTCTTGATTTCCCTGTCCAACATAATCATATGTGCACCCTCACTCGTTCTTAACAAGATATTTGTTGCTCACAACCTTCATAGAGAGATTTCCGCCTATGCGATCACTGTATATCGGGAAGCAAGGTCTGATAACTATTCCCTCTTTCTTCCCTCCGTTCGGATAATCGCCGTCTGCTCTTTCAAGCAACGAGTCAACGTTAGGATAAAGACTGCTCAGACACCTTCCAACCTCTTCAATCGGCACGTGCTCACAACCGAGAAGTTCGCACACCTTCACCATCTCTTTGAGACCTACCCGTCTCCCGTTTTTCATTACAGTGAAAACATACCACTCCGGCTTTACAAGTCTCAATCTGTTCTTCTGAATTCCGGGACCGCAGAATTCACCCTGAACAACAAAGGTTTTCAGTCCTTCTTCAACATACAGCTCGTGCAGCTTCTGTCCGTAACCTCTCGACTTTATGAACTCATAGAAGTCGCTTTTACCGTCGTCTGCATACTCAAAGTTGTGCCCTGTAACATGGAACCCGTCGTCGTCCCACGCGATGGAATGACTTGATCCATCCATTTTTGTACTTATGTAGTATTCCATCTCGCCGAATTCAGAAATCAGCTCCGGCATTGTCTGTACGCGGGTTTCGTCTGTGTGAGGCACACACGAAGGCAACTCACCTTTCACCGTTCCTCCGGTTGTAACCCTCTGCTCGATCTCCCACTTCTTAACACCAAGCAGCTCCGTTACATCCGCCCCGAGCCACACACCCGTCCTTAACTCCGGAAACGCCGAGATTGGCATCAGCAAGCCCTGCGAGATTACTCCCTTGAATTTCTGCGTTTTCAGTCTGAACCCCTCACCCATTATGTCCGTATTCGCATAGCTTGACTTTCTCAAAAACTCAAATACATCTCTTATGGGAAGAAAGCTGTCAATTTCGAAGTATACAGCCAAGTCCCCATTTGCGAACTGTCCCTTGTTCACAACACACTGCCAACCAAGCACATGAGCCAATTCAATTCTATCTGCACCATCAATCGGGTCTATCTTCCAAATTATTTGTATACTTGCCAGTTTACGCACGATCACAACCTCCTCGCAAGCCATCTCAATCCGAGCCAGCAAAACAAAGCAATACCCCAATTACATCTTCTCATTGTTATCACCTCAACATCATACTATTTGTATCTGTTGGTTTAATCGCCTCCGGGCTTTTATGCAGTATTCCTCCGAAATATCAATACCAATGTATTGCCTCCCGGTTCTTTGCGCCACACATGTTGTTGTACCAGCCCCGTTGAACGGATCAAGCACAATATCATTTTTGAAGCTAAAGAGTTTTAGTACCCGTTCTGCAAGCGCTTCAGGAAACATTGCAGGATGCCCAAATTCCTTCATGTGCCTTTCAGGCGCAATACTCCATTTTGCAACGACCCAAGATTTGAATTCTTCAGCAGATATATCAGCATTATCTGAACTGCCCGGTTTTTTCAAATCACCTTTGCAGTACACTTCTATAAACTCCCATGTATACTTCAAATAGGGGCTTGCGGGACTCTTCCAGCTACCATACGAACATGTTTTACAGTTATAGTTATTCTTCTCCCAAATGATCTCACCTTTCCAGATCATCTTGTTCTCTATAAAGAAATTACTGATGATGTGGTGGGTCGGTATATAATTTGAATATAGTGGCTGAACATTTACAACAAAGCGTCCACCATATTTAAGAACTCGAATGCACTCTTTGAAAGCAGAAAACAAATCGTTAAAATACTCATTCCATGTTATTGAATCCGCGTGAATATCATAATTCATCCCAAAATTATATGGAGGAGAAGTAAAAATTATGTCTATGCAGTTTTCTGGAAGCTCCTTCAAGATCGTCGTGCAATCTCCACAGATAATTGTATTTAGATATTTTTGAGGGACGGCATTGTCGATTGTTGAGAAGTGATTGTTGTTTGCATAAAATATATCAACTTGTTTTGTATTGCTTCGCATCTTATACACAATCTATCATTTGGGAGATGCTTCCGCCTTCTCCTATTACTCTTTTGTTTATTGTGGTATCGAGCCTTCCGCACATATCCTCTATACGATCAACGATCAGGTCTGCGTATTTTTCATTCAGCTCACAACCAACAGCGTTGCGACCGCGAAGCATAGCCACAGCCAATGTCGTTCCGCTTCCAGCAAAGCAATCAAGCACTGTACCTCCTTCTCTCGAACCCGCCAGAATGCACGGTTCTATAAGTTTCGGCGGGAATGTTGCAAAATGCGAACCGTGATACGGCTTCACAGGAACCGTCCACACGTCTCGCTTGTTACGCACGGGATAGAGTTTATCCGGAAGACCTTCTGCTCTCCTCTCGTGCATGGATTGCGTCGTCTGCCCTTTATCTTGCAGGTTTTTGAACTTCCACCGCTCGTGACTGTTGCTCGCCGCTTCGTTTACACCATCGTACTTATTCCCACCATGCATCATTGTGTCTTTCCTTCCGTCATACCCCGTTGCTTCTTCTTGTATAGCTTCATAATCAAAGTAGTATTTAGGGGATTTACTCAAAAGGAACATATACTCATGAGACTTCGTGCATCTGTCCGTGACGCTTTCAGGCATCGGATTCGGCTTGCAGTTGTGCGTCAACACACCGCTCGCCAAGGAGAACAGGTGATTCGAGCAGTCTACCGAAATATCATAGAAATGTCTCGCGTGGCTTTTCCGAATTTCTACTATCTCTGCTCTTTCCTTTTCGTTGAAATGACCGCTTCTCTCCCATCTCCATTCTCCTCGGAACGACGGGTATTCCTTATCTCCGACTTTCGAGACACACGGTTTCAACGTAATAGTAGCGCCAAGTCTCGCGGAAAGAGTACGCAAATCACGCTCCAGATAATAATTCCTTGTAAACCCAAGCCGAACCCTGTTATCTTCGTAACTTCCGTCTCCGTCGAAGTATCCGACAATCAATTTCTTCAACATATCATTGGAGAAAGACCAACAGACATTATTTAAGTGCTTGTCTTTTGCTGTATGACCTCCCAAATATTGGTGAAGAGCCGCAAGCAATATTTGAGAGTATACACGGACGTTCAAGCGGTTTCCGGTTATTGTGTGCGTTTCTGTTCCGCCGCATGATTCAGCCACATTCTTTATTCTCGGAATCCAATCCTTTTTGTTTGAATGTAACGCAATTTGGATGCAATCGTCTGACAAGCTTCCTTGCGCCAAATACAGGCCAAAGAACCATAGAACATCGTCCGACAAAAACACAGGAGTATGTGTGCCACAGTCCGGCAAAGTACAGGTTTTTAGTACATCCCCAACCTTCAAGTCCATTGTTTTGACTTCCTTACCGTCACTCAGCACCCATTTGTGGTTTCCCGTCGCACCGATTCTTTCGCCGCTTCTAAGCACGAGTTCGTACTTTCCGGAATTATCCGTTGTCTCTCCGTACCCGAGAACATTTGCCCACTCCGAGCCATTCCATAGTTGTACGGTTTTCTGGTCAAGTCGGACGAGTTCTCTGACCATCATTGGCATTACACCCTTTTGGCTCTTTACATAAACATATGCTCCGCCCGACAAACACCATATGATGTCCTGCCGAAGATACCACCCGTCAGCCCGAAGCGCGAACGCCAGCATCCACGGTATCCCGATAAGGTCTTTTGGCTTGATAAGATCGTCTTTGTACGGCTTCAGAACCCCAACCGTACTCCCATAATTCGTGCCTTGTTTTGCCTCAAAGACACTTTCGTTTATGGAGCCGTCCCCATTTCTCGCTTTCCCGCTTCCAGCGTAAGAGTCGCCTATGTTGACCCACAGCGTCCCGTCCTTTCGCAGACATCTTTTGACCTCTCTGAAAACGCAAACGAGTCTTTCGATATACTCTTCAGGCGTTTCTTCAAGCCCTATCTGCTTGTCTTCTCTTACCGCTCCGCATAACGGGCATACCGTCTTATAAATCTCGTCGCCAACATTCCCGCGAAGTTCTTCCTGAAAATGTCCGGTCGTGCATTTATCTGAAAACTTGTTTAACCTCCGGTGCGGACAATTCGGGTCTCCTCCGATCCATTTCCCTGTCCCGTAATCTCTGAGTCCGTAATAAGGCGGGGACGTGATACAACAGTCTATAGACTCGTCCGGGATTGATTTCAATCCGTCAATTGCATTTCCGATCAAAACATCTGCGATCATCTAATGTTTCCTTCACATGTCGTTTTTTCAAAAGGCAAGTAGTTCCGCCCGAAAATCTTCCTGAAATCATCCACAGACCAACCGTAATGCTCCATAGCGATTTCCTGAACTTCCCCCTGCAGTTTTCTGCAAACTTCAGCGTCATTGTGTACGGCTTCAGAACCGAAGATATGACACGAAAAATGGTGAAGGTATACCGTCAGCCCGTACTTTTCCGACAACGATCTGTTTGGACCGAAAAACACATGGTGCTTGTCCAGCGGGTCATCGTACCTCGCGGGCCTACCGCATAGGTAACAATACTCGTTATCGTCTTGTATGATACTTTTGGCCATACCTTCACCTCAAATATTAACTTTTCAGATTTTTTCTTTTTCAATTCGTCAGAGATACCGCGGAGGACGAATGGATCACCTTGTAACGCGGAAGCTTCAGCACACATAAACTTCTGCTCCCGTCTGCCGTTGGACTGCCTCTTTGAACATATCGGCGTTGCTGTTGTTGTTGGATAGATGCAGCAGGTAAATCTTTCTGACCGTACTCATGTCGTTCGCTTTCAGAACGTCGAGAAAGTGCTCCAAGCTCATGTGACTCTTGATAAGTCTCGGCACAAGTTCCTGTGGTATGTACCCTTTCTCCACGCTTTCTTTAACGATGTCCATCGAGTAGTTGCACTCCCCGGCGATAATCGTCAAGCCCGTGAATCTGTACTTGATGTAGTACGTGTCTGTGAAATACAGAAGTTTCTCTCCTGTTTCTGTGGATTCAAGAAGGAAACCAAGGGGTTCCTCCACGTCGTGCTCAACATCAAACGGAAGAATCTTAAAAGTTCCAACCACAAACTCTTCAAGAGATTTGACCACTCTGAAATTGTGCCCGCTTACGCCATACGCATTAAAGGTACCTTCACTCGCATAAATCGGAACGCCATATTTCGCAAGGTCTTTCGCCCCTTTTATGTGGTCTCCGTGCTCGTGCGTAACCAATGCACCTGATATATCCCTAACACGGAAATTCAGCGCCTTTTGAATTTCTTTGAAGGGAATTCCAGCATCGAGAAGCAACGATGTTCTCCCGTCACTTACACGGTAACAATTCCCACTGCTTCCCGATGCAATCGCGTGAAATTCCATCTTCCTGTATCAGAAGTCCGGTTCGTTCTGATTATCAATGTTCTGTTGAACCGGTGGAACATCTTCCGGGATGTCGTATACCTCACCGGTTACCTGATCGTATTCAACAGTAGGCGCGGAAGGCGTCGCTGTCAGCTTCGGCTTCGACGTGTCAATAAGCACAGCGTTCGCGTTTGCGTCGATTTCCTGCTGCGCCTCAATCTCCGTGAAGTGCGCCTCCCTGTATTTCATATACTGATAGCTGTCGTCAATCTTCTTCGGGTCACGCGGAAGGTGTTTGGCGCTGTATGCTTCGCGCACAATGGTCTTCCTGACCATTTCGTCAAGCCATCCCTCCGTAGAGACCTCCTTGCCGTCTTCGCCTCTCATGGTACCGCCCCAGAAATTCGGGCTTGCGTACTTCGGCTTGCGCTTCATGATGTCGCGCATGGACATAATCACAAGCTCGTTCCGTGTGGGGTCAGCAAACTCGATATAGGCAAACGCACCGACGATTTCTCCGCGGGAAAACGGATTCGTGATTTCAAAGATGTACGAATCCACGCGGTTATTTCCGCCCTTCTTGATCGGTCTGAAGTTGTCCGTGGAATAAACAACCTCCACCGTCACAGCCGTGGGAACTTCAAGGGCGTACTTTTCTGCGATATACCTGATCCCGTTGTAACCCTCCATCAAAGTAATATCATAGTTGTCGTTCTTTACATTCCTGTACGGGATCGGGAACAGCATGTTCTCCTGCATCATGTCAAGACCGACTCTCGCATAGTGTACAAGGTCAAGAGCCAAGTCCGTCATGTTTACGTTCTTCCACGTTACGGGCAAAGGATTGTCGTATTTATGGTCTTTGTTCTTCGCGTTCTTCCGCTTTCTTTCTTCTTCGGCGTTTTTCAATGCTCTGTCGATTGCAACGAAATACCCCTGAATCAAAGACCGCTGATAGTCCGTTACCTCAAGTGCTCCCGCAACGCTTCCTGAGAAGTCCGTGAGAACCTTGTCTGTGAATCTCTTGCTCGCCGAGAACTGCTCTACCTGCTGTATGGATGTGTTCTGCTCTTCCGTTTTTTCCGTGCTGACAACCTTTTCTTCTGCCATGATTCTTTCCTCCGTTTTTGTTATCACTTAATTTTTATTTGTGTTTCACCAGACAATTCACTGATCGTGTCTGAATCCCACTCAACGGCTTTTGCTCCGCTTGACGTGTCAACCGCATCGTTCTCATCGAGAGGCATTTGCGTTTCACTGCTCCATACTTCGGAATCCGGAGCAACCCTGAACAAATCCAGTGTGTTTCTCATCTTACATGTGTGCCCATATCCATCCTTCAGTGCCTCGTCGCCGGTGAGAAGACCGCCACAACGCTTGCACCGCCGTGCTTTTACACTGAATACTTTTGTTGAGTACGGCTTCGGCATCCTTCAGCACCTCCGTGAAAACAAACTTTATTCTTCTACGGCAAGGCGCAGCGACTTATCCTTATCACTTACCACCAGCCGAATCAGCTGTCCGCTCATCTTGTACGGATGAGTCACGGCCTCCGCATTATCAAGCACAACAGGCATCTTGATTCCCCAGTGCTTGGAGAGCGTGTCGATAATCTCCAACCCAGCGTTCAATCTCGCCGCGTTGTTTGCAAAAGCATAAGGAACCATGTTCCCAGTATCGGAAGGAATCATCACCTCACAGTCTTCCTTCAGACCACCGTTGATCTGCTCCTGAAACAGCCGGAATCTGACATTCTTGAACCTGCTGTTGATCTTGTCGTTCAACATATCCACCATCGTCCGTGTGTAAACGTCGCACAGGTACAGTCCATGTTCCAGTTCCTCAAATGCCGCTCCGAGGCTTCTCTCGTTCGCTTCCAGCTCCGCAATTCTGCTCTTAGCGGACACCGCCATAGCCACAGACGCCTTCGCTCTCTCCAAAGCATCACGACGCTCCGTAATGCCCTTAATCCGCTCATCAAGCGCGAGCGTTTTTGCCTCGGTATTCTTACTAACCTCAGCCATCTCTCCGCTCACGGTTGAGATTTCCGCCTCATACGAAAGATTCTCATTCGTCTTCTCAAACGGAATCTCTTTCCCCTTTTCTGCCATAAGGGATTCCACGGCTTCGTTTGCCAGCTTGATCGCATCGTCGCTCGCTCGCACAGCCTCTTCGAGACATGTGAGCTTTGCTTCGATTTCAGCGATCTTTTCCTTGCTTGCCTCTTGTTTCCCGCGGGTGTTGATCTCTTCGAGCTTCTGACTTTTTTTCAGAAGAAACTCTTCCCTCATGAAAGCAACCTTATCTTCCGGTAGTTCTCTTCCGCAAGTTGGACAAATCGCGTTGCTATCATCCCACGATTCCTGCGAAACTGCCTTGTACTCATCAACAAGGCGCTCGCGCAAAGCCCGCATACTGTCGAGCTGACCTTTCAGAACCTTTGCCTCTGCTTCTGCCTGCATGCTGTTCACACGCAGCTTGGCAACAGTCTGACGCGCGTCAAACAGCTTTTTATCAATCTCTTCGATTCTCGCGGAGTTTGCATTTACATACCTTACCCTTGCCTGTGACTGCCGCTCTCGAATCTCCTGAATCTTGGCTTTGCACTGTTCAATCCCCGCGTCGTACACGGAAACCTTCTCTTGGAGAGCTTCTTGGTACTGCTTGTTTAGAGTCGCTATTTCTTCCTCAACCTTTGACACATCCACGTTGTTCGCGTCTCCGATGACTCGCTCCGCCTCGTCGATTCTCGCGGGAATCTCCTGAAGTTGCCTGTTGATCTCGCTTCTCTTTGCTGTGGCAATCTTTCTGTATTCCTCGACCGTGTAACGCCTGTCTGCACCTCCGGACATTGCAAGAACCATCGGAAGATCGGACAGCTCGTCGTTAGAACGAATCACATCATCTTCGGAGAAGTTACCGCACATTTCGAGAAGTGTCTTTCTGCGGTCTTCCCACGCCATCTGTTCGGGAAACCAGTCCGGCATGGTAAGAATACGTATCTTATCCATATCACCGCCGCAGAACTCCACAACTCTCGAGGAAAACTCTTTCTCCTTCGCAGGAACACCGTCTATCTCGTAGTCAACAGAGTGTCCCGTGAATTCCTCCTTGGCGGAACCGCGCTTCTTCTTGTAGACTTCCTTGAACGTCTTTTTGAGTACGACAAACCGCCCATCGGCGTCGAACTCTCCTTCCACGCTGTGCTCAAGGTTATGAAGCTCCCCGTCTTTGCCGCGCGTCTTCGGGCTGAACCCCTTCGCGCCGGTGGATGCTTTATCAAACAAGAGCCACGTGAGCGCATTGTAGACTGTCGTCTTCCCCGTGCCATTGTCTCCGTATATGCTTGCGGATTTCCCTTCAAAGTCAAGGGATAGGTTTCTAATCCCCTGAAAGTTCGTCAGCGTCAGTTTCCTAAGCACCATTTTGTTTACACCTCACAATTTGTTTTTGTGTTTGTGATTTATCCTTACTATAGTCTCTCCAACAATCAAGCTTGTGCTCTTACCGGGCATGGTACATATTTCTCAGGACAGAATAGTTCCATGGTTACGGTTCTCTTCTGGTTGTAACTCATTCTATTACACACCGTACCATTATCGGTTCTGATTCCGGCTCATACTCTTTTAGCGGGTCTCCTTTTCTTGGACAGTCTTTCAAGTACTTACAATCCATACACGGTACAAACGCCTTAAACTCTCCGTCCACAAAACAAAACAACGTATGAATTCCATCTGGGTTATCGCAATAAAGTCTTCCTTGAGGGTGTCTCTTTGGATTCAGTACCGCACAATGCACCAACCTACAATACGCATCATAGGCTTCCTCAAATTTATTTACGGTAAGAGTGCCTTCGTTATCCTTTACCTCGAATCGAATCACATTTCTACCTCACATCGTTATAAGTTCAGAATACGGAAGCGTCTCTATCCATTTACAAAACTCTCTCCACTCGTCGAGGCGATGGTCTTTTCTCGCATGATACATATTTCTAAGAACAGCGTAATTCATCATTATGGTAAATCTCTGATTATACCCGGATGGAAGGAGACATCTAATCATTTGAAATGTTTTATCGCTATTATCTTCTAAGTATGATTCTCTCAAATTGTTTAGAGTATCTATCGTCCTTTCCCACATATAACAAACCATAAATAATTCTGTGTTCTCGCTCGGCTTATCTCTTATAATGCAATTTGCTTGTTTAACTGTAATGTCATATTTGTCCGCTATTTCTTTACAAGTCATGCCCTTATCTCTGTGATCCCATACAATCTCGCTTCTAACAAATGGCTCCACAATTGTATGTGAGTTCTTCCACTTTTTGTATGTACAGCCAATCGACTTGCAGTTTTCGTACAGGTTAGACTCATATCCTTTTTTTATGTTGTCTTGTAAACTGCACCACTCAAGGTTTTCCGCTGAGTTGTTACCTTTGTTTCCGTCTATGTGGTTTACGGTTGTATAATTGTTCGGATTCTCACACCAAACAGTCGCCACAAGTCTATGAAGCAACCATTTTTCGCCGTTTCTACCACCAATATTAAGTTCATAGTATCCACACTTTGTAACGGATGGAATACACTCTGTTTCCTCAAATACTCTGTGTCTTCCGGTTCCGTATGAGTCTATGTACTCGAACCTTTCCGCAAACACCCTACCATTTCTATAAACTTTGTACTTCCGACCATTCCAACAAATATACTCTTTGTAGTCTTCCGTTTCATAGTTATAGACAAGCGGATAATTTTTGATTTCCCTTGGACTTAATATCTCATACACCCTATCATCATGTACAGAAAAATCGGTTATTTCAAACGGCTTGGATACGCCCTTGTGCATAAAAGAACAACTGTTTCTAACAGTACCAACCTTGTAAGTATCAAGTTCAGAATCAAAATACAGCGGAGCCGTAATGTCCATACTGACACCAATCATCCGCATAAACTTGCTGTGGTCTGTTCCCGCCGCAACGAGTTTCTTCATAAGGGATAAATCATTTGAACCAATAACAATTGATTCCTTGGCGCTACTCAGGATGGGTTCGCACATATCATCAATATTAAACTCAAACCCAGCCCTACTGTCGCTTTTCTCCCATGAATTCATTGGATTTCTCATGCCGCGAATTGCAGCTTTCCAGCCATAGGTTTCTACATTTTCGATCTTAATCATGATTCAGCTCCTCCAACTCAACAGTATTGTTTCTTGTCAGACGCAGATAGCCGAGCACGCGGGGGCGTGTGATATTATCAATCCACATACCGGCAACAACGCTCCAAAGAACAAGTGCAATCACGAAGTACACGCTTGTAACCGTCGCCCATCCCCATCCAAGCCCGAGTGTCGTTAGAGGAATAACTGTAAACACTGTCGCCAAGGATGCAACCGCTCCCATAGCATCAGCAGACCAATTCCTTCTGTGCGCTCTGAAAAGCCGTAACGACTGTTTGTTTCTCCCGTTCATATTAGTTCTCCCATTCAGAGTTGCGTTTTTTCCTGCCTCGTTTCTTGTGTACGAAATCAGCGGATTCAATCAACGCCATCGATCTTTTAACACCGTAATATCTGCACGTGTCGTCCTCTACCATGTTGCCGTCCTCATACCTACTGCTGTCGTTGTACTTCCCCGTGTTGCAGAAAGAATACACGAACAACCCATTGATGATCTTGCACGGGCATACATCGTTCGTAAGTGCGCAGATTGTAATACGAGCTCTCACTCCTCTCCCTCCCCATCGAGGCGGTTGATGACCAAGTCAAGACTGCCCTTCGCTCTCTGCAAATCGCTGATGATCACCTGTATGTCGACGAGCACGTCCCGGTCCGCCTCCGTCTGGCGCTCGGCGACAATATTTCCCGGTCTGATATGCGCCTCTCCCAGCGCGGCAAGCGCGCCCGTTGTTCTCGCCCTCGCGCTCTTCAGGTACTTACATACCTCCGGATCAATCTCGCTCATTTCTCTACCTCCTCGTTTTGAACTTCATCACAATCCAAAAGCGGATCAACATCAACGAGAATTGCCTTTTTGAAATAACGATCTGACAGCGAGTGCAGATAGTTGACGAGCGCCCTCCATGAGGCGTCCTTTTTGTACCTCTCAACATCGGCGAGTGAGGTTGTGAGGTACGCGTTCGGGCGGAAGCCGAATCGTTTGCAGAGCGCGTCCTCGTTGGCGAAGTAATATGCTTCCTCGAAATCACATCGCCAGTAGAACGCCAGCCCATCGTATCGGCAGTACTCTCCGACCCGGCATGATCCAATTCCACACATCAGTCTATCAAACGAATCGTATTGTGACCTATATCCGCCAACCAGAGCAATGACCGGAAGGTCTGGATGCTGTTTGATGAGTTCTGAAAGTTCAAGTGCGCTCATTGCTCTCCCTCCTCATAAGGGTTCGGAAGAGACCAGTCCCAGTAATCGTGACTTTTATAATGGGTTCTGAAAAAATTGTGTTTTCCATCTCCCCAGAAGGATACGTACTCTTTTGGAAGGGTTCTGCCAACATCTTCTTCTCCAAGATGCTCCCTACCCCACCTCAACATCACATCCAGCGCGATGTCATACAATTCTTCAAGAATCGGAGCGTTCGGGTCGTATGCGAATTGATTCTTTTGAGTAACCACACCCTCTACCGTATCCGGATAGTAGCTTTCCTCAGAATCAACCCTGTTAAGGATTACCCAAACGACCGCAGACTGCTCCAAAGGCGGCAGAAACCGACACTCATGATACAACACCTGTGCGATCAGCTCGCATTCAGTGCTCGACGGTTCCCATTCAGAAGGAGTCGGATAGTCTTCAATCCACACGCCACGGCTCTGTATGCAGAAGATTGTAAAAACAATCACAACCGCCATCAAAAAGCAGATCAAAGCCGTAATCAGATTTTCATTCCGTCTCATATCACACCTCCTTGTCGATCCTTGTGTACTCAAACACCTCATTGCATCGCTCGCCATCGAACATCACCTTCATGTTGGTTTTGTTCCCATCGTACAATACGGTGATTTCTCTTGGCTTTCCGTTTCTCGCGCTCAAGAACAAATTAAGTTCACCGATCCACTCCATATCTTGTTTTCCCGCGGCGTCGCTCGACTTCCGGATTTCAGGCACGGCGGGATCAAGCTCCCCGATTTCGTCGATAATGTCTTTCACCCACGTCGAACCGGAATACGTAACACTTTTGGAATCATCGGACTCCAGAGAAGGCACTGAACACATCGTTTGGCGTAGCTTCCTGCGTAACGTTACAACGGATGACGTTCCTATGCCGTATTTTTTGCTCATCTCGGCAATTGACATTCCATTCCGGAAGTCACACTCCAGCTCTTGTCTTCTGGAAGCAAACACCTTCTTGGCTCTTCCGAGTCTTTCTGATTTATGGGACGACCCAACCTGTTTTTCGTTTTTCTCTCTTTTGGAGCGATATTGAAGATTGGCTAACATAATGTTCCCGATCTGCTCACTAAAATCCGGGCGGTTTTCGATTTCCCGCAATAGAGCCTGCGGCGTCATAAACGCATTCCTCGATAGTTGTTCAAGGTTTTCGTAAGTTGGGTCTTTTTTGAGCTCCTCTACATACATGGATAGTTCCTCGTGTCTCATAGCGTCTCCTTTTTGTTTCATTTCACTTGTAATGTTTATTGTCCCACATATGGGATTTTTTCTGAATAAAAAAATCAATCGTTTCTGACAGCGGTGCTTTTCAGCTTTCCGCCAAACAGAATCTCGTTTACATCCTCCGTCGTCCAGTCGAACATTTCAGCAAGTCTCACGAGTTCGCACACCTTGAATTCTGCCTCGCCCTTCTCTTTCCGGTTATATGTCGTGAGGCTAATTCCGAGTTCCTTCGCAACCTCTCTCTGATTCAAACCCGTGCGCTTTCTCGAAAACCTGATCCCGTATCGCTTCATCATTTCGTTTTCCATAGTATTTTCAACCTCCCCCTTCCTACAAGTGACATTATATCACCCACTTATGGGAAAGTCAATAGATTTTTTGAGATTTTTTCAGAAAAGAATTCGTTTTTTGCTTATTTTGGTATTGACTTCGACATCGGGACAGTGTATAATACTTTTAGAATATCACATAATAACGTTTGGAGGCACGCAATGGATAAATCGGATTCTCAGCACTATTTTGACATCTTCTCGTATAACGTATTCAACTACATGTGCGCACATGATCTGACCTACCGGGAGATCGAGAAGAGAACCGGCGTATCGCAGTCTGCAATCGCAAGAGCGGTACTCGACAAAAAGCCAATATCTCTAACGAATCTGCTGCGTTTGGCAAGGGGCTTCGGATTATCAATGGACTGGCTGATGGGGCTGATAAACGAAGAGACGCTCGGCATATCTGAACACGACAAAAAGATTATAGACGCCTACCAGATCGCAACGCCGGAGGACAAGAAGATCATTGACGCCGTACTTGATAAGTACGTGAAAGAAGATCAATAAAACAAATGGCATCCCACGAAGGGATGCCGTTTTTTGACCACAACCACGCGTTCTGTTTTCGCTGGCATATCCACAGATCAAGGTATACTAAAACAGAAAAGAGGCGTTTTAGCCCCTCTCGATGTAGTACGCAACGTACCTGTATTGTGCCGTATCACGGCGGGGAATGTACCAAACATACCCTTTGCCGAATCGTCCGCTATACGGCTCGATGTGCCCCTCTCCGCGCCTGCTCTCATATCCACGGCAGCTTGCCGTGTGGTGGTATTCGTAGCGCGCGTCGTTCTTCAGTTCGTCCGGAGTGTTGATTCTGTTGTTAAGCATTTTTGGTCTCCTTTACTGTATTCTGTTTTCAGAACGGAAGGTTTTCCCTGTCGATAACCGTTGTTACTTTCCATCCGCGTTTCATGGCGTCACTCTTGAATCTCTCCGCATCCATTCGGCTTCCGAAGAAGTGCGGTTCGCTGTTACAACGAAGCTCATTGTACATAGGACACGCCTCGTAGTTCAACACCTCAACACAATACCGATTCATTTCAGATGCTCTCTTTCTCCCCGTCACGCCGTTAGGAAAGCACAATAATGGTTTCTCTGAAAAATGTCGGCTGTTCGTCCAACTCCATTTAAGGCGACCTTTCCGTCTTCCGCCACGGCTTCCCGCTTCCCAACCAATCAACGGGGGAAAATCCACCGCGCTTGTTGTTGCGCCTCACCGACGATCTTCTTACGATGATATTATATCACACAACAACACACCTGTCAAGGGGTTTTCGATAAATATTTGTATTTTTCAGAAATTCTCGTCGATATGCCACTTGTTGGATTATCAATCAAGCTCGTTGCAAAACAAAAACCGCATCAATGCGGTTTCTATCATAGATTGTATTTTGCTTTGAAGTCTCTCAATTGAAGGCAATTGAACTCAAACCTTTGCACAAACTCCGCTCTCTTTTCGAACTCCTGACGGTATGTTGTCATCCCGAACGAAGCATCGCCAGAATCAATCCTCTTCACAATGTCCAGCTCTTTCCCGATGATCTGACGCGCACGTTCGGCGATTTTGCCAGCTTCAATTCTCTGAATCACACCGATATAAACATCGGATATTCCGGACGATCTGTATACCCCCATCTTCAAAGCAAGCTCGCCATCAAGATTCATCAGTATTTCTCGACGGATACCCCTATCTTTAGATATGGGGAGGAAGCCGCTTCTCCTTTTGCTGTTAATCTTGAGTTTAAGTGACTTTTGTGGTATAATATGACCGTGAAAGGAGGTGATTTTTATGACACTTACCGATAAAAACCAACTTCGCGGTCTTTCAAAGTACGGTTATTCTGTGCTCCGTGAACTCTGCAAACTATCCAAGAATTTGTACAATGAAGGTCTTTACAGTGTCCGCCAGTACTACTTCAAAGAAAAGAAGTATCTCCGTTATGAGGGGAACTACCATGTTTGCAAAAACAGCGAAAACTACAAAGCCATGAATACGGATATTGCACAGCAGACCCTTAAAGTCGTGGATCGCTGTTTTAAGTCTTTCTTCTCGCTAATCTCCAAGGCTCGGTGCGGCTCGTATCAATTCAATCAAATCCATTTACCTCACTATCTTCCGAAAGACGGGTATTTTCCCCTGATTATCCCGCGAATCACAATCAAGGACGGATTCTTTTCTGTACCTGTGTCCCGTTATTACAAGAAGGAACATGAAGACATAAGAATACAGATTCCTGAAAGACTTCTTGACAAGAACATCCTACAAGTCCGCATACTCCCGAAACACAACGCACAGTTCTTTGAAATCGAATATGTGTATGAGCAGGAAGAATGCCATCACGACCTTAATCCCGTTAAATTCCTCGGTGTTGACCTCGGATTAGACAACCTTGCTTCCTGTGTTACAAACGATGGGGCGTCGTTCATTATCGACGGTAAACAACTCAAGTCTTACAATCGTCTGTATAACAAGGAAAACGCAAGACTGCAATCCATTAAAGATAAACAGGGTATCAAAGAAGAAACACGCCGTCAGTACCTCAATCTCCGAAAGAGAAACCGCAGAGTAAATCACGCCATGAGTGTTGCCGCGAAAAGGATCGTTGACTACTGCATCGATAACAAAATCGGAAACATTGTAGTCGGTTATAACCCGGACTGGAAACGTAATATTAACATCGGCAGGAAAAACAACCAAAACTTCGTTCAGATTCCTCACGGTACTCTTCGCGGAAAACTCCAGTATCTTTGCAAATTACACGGTATCAACTACATCGAGCAGGAAGAATCTTACACTTCAAAAGCAAGTTTCTTCGATAACGACTATCTCCCCGTATACAACGCCGACAACCATCAAGAATATACTTTCAGCGGAAAGAGAATCACTCGCGGTCAATACAGAGATTCCGATGGGTATGTTCTTAATGCAGATATAAACGGCGCATTGAACATCTTGCGTAAATGTACCCTGATAGACTTAACGGTCTTACAGGATAGAGGTTGCGTAAGCCAACCCGGACGGATAAGAGTTTTCTAACTCAAGTCTTTCTAAAGCCCCCGACTTTAGTCGTGTGGATGCTTACATAATCCTCACCCGGAACCGGCTTCAGGAACTCCCCCCAATACAGACGATAATATTCTTCGGAAACCATCAGCTTCATACTCTGCCCCTCCTGCTTCGTTTTTCTGTATTATATCACATAACAACAAATATGTCAATATGTTTTTGAGAGAAATTTTAAGTTTTTGCGTTTATTTTTATGACGCTACGGAAAACGGACTTTTCGAT
>Ga0310691_10002437_pt1 | contig 24832 bp, 18 predicted proteins | sample 176DNAGHGlowgp2_FD_203887 | JGI IMG/M metagenome (GOLD analysis project Ga0310691, IMG submission 203887) | Sheep rumen microbial communities from Palmerston North, Manawatu-Wanganui, New Zealand - 1766 DNA GHGlow gp2 (v2) (version 2) | ecosystem: Host-associated > Mammals > Digestive system >...
AACTCAAAGAGCGCGTGGTCGCCACCAACAGAGTGACTAAAGTGACCAAGGGTGGTCGAATCTTCAGTTTCGCCGTCATCGTGGTCGTTGGTAATGAGAACGGTATCGTAGGCTATGGTCTTGGTAAGGCCCGTGAAGTCTCGACCGCCATCTCCAAAGGCGTGGAAGATGCGAAGAAGAACCTCATCCAAGTGCCCATCCTGAAGGGAACGATTCCTCATGCAGGTGAAGGCAAGTACAGCGGTGCCAATGTCTTCATGAAACCCGCTGCTCCCGGTACCGGTGTCATCGCCGGCGGTGCTATGCGTGCCGTCTTCGAGAGCGTGGGCGTGAAGAACGTGCTCGCCAAGTCCAAAGGTTCCTCCAACCCCCACAGCGTGGTGAAAGCCACCATCGGCGCCCTCGCCAAAATGCGCGACGCCTATACCGTGGCCCAAGTGCGCGGAGTCAGCCTCGACAAAGTGTTCAACGGCTAATCCGAACGAATTACTTCAAATGTTATAGTAAGGGATGTCCGAAAGGGCGTCCCTTTTTTGCGATTTGCGAAAACCGCAAACCGTAAATCGTAAACCGAAAAAATGTATATTTGCGCATTAATAACTTTAAAACAAAAAATTTAATAAAATGACCAGAGAAAAAACATTAAAAGAAGATCAACCATTTGTAAATCAAAAACTTCAGTTTGTTGAAGAGCTTGTACTCCACACCGATGCGCATATCTTTCTGACAGGTAAGGCAGGTACAGGAAAGACCACATTCCTGAAAAGTCTGCCATCCAAAACACACAAGCGGTTGGTCGTAGTGGCTCCGACCGGAGTGGCGGCTATCAATGCGGGAGGACAAACCATCCACTCGTTCTTTCAGCTCCCTTTTGGACCGCAATTGCCTGAGGGAGCGTTGAATCCGACAAGATATGGCGTAGAAACCTCTTCGTTGCAATTCCAGAAATTAACACGCACGAAACTCAAAATCATGCGCACACTCGACCTGCTCATCATTGATGAAATCAGTATGGTTCGTGCTGATGTGCTGGATGCTGTGGATGCTGTGCTCCGTCGTGCGCGGCGCTCGTCACGACCATTCGGCGGTGTGCAGGTGCTTATGATTGGCGACGTGCACCAGCTCGCACCCGTGGCAAAGCCCGAAGAGTGGGAACTGCTCGCTCCATACTATAAAACCGTCTATTTCTTTGGCAGTCATGTTCTCCAGAAGACAGATTATCTTTGTGTGGAACTCGATCACATCTATCGCCAACATGACACCGCCTTTATCACTCTGCTTAATAAGGTGCGTGACAACAAGATGGATGCGGAATGCTTTCAACTGCTCAACTCACGATATTTGCCCGGTTTCAAGCCAACAGAGGGCTATATTACCCTCACCACCCACAACTATCAGGCTGATGATATTAACAATGCGCATCTGTCGGAACTTAAGGGCAATAGTCTTTTGTTCAAGGCTGAAATTGAAGGCGTTTTTCCTCAAAGTCTCTATCCCTGCAAAGAGGAGTTGGAATTGAAAATCGGTGCGCAAGTGATGTTTGTCAAAAATGACCCGAATCCTGAAAAGGCCTATTACAACGGTAAAATCGGACAACTGACGAATTATGATGAAAATACCGGCTCGCTGACGGTGACATGCGGTAGTGAACGCATCATAGTCACGCCCGTGCGCTGGCAGAACCTTGATTACACCCTCAATGGGGACACTCAGGCCATCGAGGAAAAGGAAATCGGCAGTTTCACGCAAATACCGCTCCGACTCGCATGGGCGGTCACTATCCACAAAAGCCAGGGATTGACCTTCGACAAGCTGATAGTGGACGCGAGGCAGGCATTTGCGCACGGTCAGGTCTATGTCGCCCTCAGCCGCTGTACTTCCCTCGAAGGCCTTGTCCTGAAGACGAAACTGGACGCCGGCACATTAGTCGGTGACGGCATGGTGGATTTTTTTGTGGAGCAGATGCCGGAAAAAGAACCATCCCAAGAGAAAGTTGATACACTTCGACAAGCATACGAATTGGAAACTATCTTGGAATTGTTTGATTTTCAGGAATTTTACAGACTTATTGGAAAAGCAGCCAAAGTAGTTGTTGACAATCGCTCTTTGTATGAAGGCGAGTTGTTGCAGGAATTGTCAATAATTCGGGACAAGGCAAAAACAGATGTTGCCGACGTGAGCCGAAAATTTGAAAAACAAATCCGTGAATTGCATCCCAAGGCACTCTATGAATCAAATCCTCTATTGCAGGAAAGGCTTCAAAAAGGGGCATCCTATTTCAAGGAACAACTGAACATACAATCTGACAAGTTATTTAAGCTACCATTCAAAACTGACAACAAAACGGTGAATGAGCAAATAGAGGAAGCATTGAAACAATTGCGCGAGATTGTGTATGTCAAGAAAGAATGCCTGACCCTCTGCGAACAGAAATTCGATGTTGATCGTTATTACAAAACAAAGGCTGTCAGTTTGTTAGAGTTTGAGCAGAAGGATAAATCCACCTTTTCCATTAAAGATGCCGCAATGAATAAGAGCAAGTTGTATGATGTGCTGGCTGCATGGCGTTCGGAAAAGGCCGAAGAAGAAGATACGGAGCTTTACAAGATAATCCCGAATAAAACGTTGAAAGCTATTGCCAAAGAGAAGCCTGTCTCTATGGATGCGTTGAAAGAGATTGAGGGCTTGGGACCAAAACGTTTGCGCGCTTTTGGAAAAGATTTGGTCAATATGGTGCGGATTTTTTCGGGAATGGAATCGCTGGAGAGTATAAGTCCTGAAATTGAAATACCTGAAAAAATCACGAAAAAACCGAAAGGAACCACGTTTCGTATTACCAAACAATTGATTGACCAAGGAATGACAGCGGAGGAAATCGCTTCAGAACGAAATCTCGCACTATCCACGATTTACGGACACATAGCCCGGTTTGTAGAAGCTGGGGACTATGAAGCCTCTCAGTTTGTGGCAAGAGAGAAAATCACAGTTATTGAGGAGTACTTCCGTGATACAGAAGACCCATCGTTGGGAAAAGCCAGAGAGGTTTTGGGTGACGATTATGAGTTTTGGGAACTCCGTATAGTGCAAGCTGGAATGAATAAAAAACAAAAATAACGACAAGCATTCTCTTAAATCGTGATGTATTTTGTATTTTTGCGCCGTAATAAAAAACAAATCCAAAGCGAATGAAAAAAATACTTCTCCCTATTATTTTCGGTCTGTTGACTTCCTGTGGACAAACCAAGGCATCTGACAACACATACGAGACCGACACCTTTCTCACTCCCAACGGGAAAACTGTCCGGATCCATGCGCTGACTCATGCCAGCATCAGGATTGAGTTCGATGGAAAAGAGATTGAAATCGATCCCGTGAGCAAATACAACAATCAAGTCATTGATTATGCCTCCTTTCCCAAGGCCGACTTCATTTTCGTCACCCATGAACACTTTGACCACTTGGACTCCAATGCGATTGCGGCTTTGTCAAAATCGGGCACACAGCTTATAACCAACCGCCGTTGCGCTGATATCCTCGGATATGGAACGGTCATGTCCAATGGCGACCGCATGGTTTTAACGGACTGGCTAACTGTGGAAGCAGTACCCGCCTACAATATCACCGAAGGGCATCTGCAATTTCATCCACGCGGGCGTGACAACGGTTTTGTTCTCACTATTGATGGAATGAGGATTTACATTGCCGGCGATACAGAAGATATTCCTGAAATGGCTGGTATCAAAGATATTGACATTGCTTTCTTGCCCTGCAACCAACCCTACACCATGACACCGGAACAATGCATACGAGCCGCCCGTACCATCAGTCCCAAAGTGCTGTTTCCCTATCATTATGGGAAAACCGATGTCAGCGGTCTGCCGGCACAGCTGAAAAATGATGGGGTGGAAGTGCGAATCAGGCACTATGAATAATCTTTGAAGAAGAACATCGGCATTCGAAAAAGTAGTATCTTTGCCCTATAAAAAAGAATAATGATAAATCATTTGCACGGATATGTGTAGCCATACTATTGTAGAGGCTCGCCTGTGTGATTATAATTAAATCAAAATCAATAAGTTATGGTAATATTGGAGAGACCTTTTGCGTCCGATTTGATGGTGGAAACATTGGAGAAAAACGGGATTCCCGTGTTGAAAAATGAAATGTCAGAACAACGTGTGTTAAATGGTAAGGTTTTGACTGACAGTGAATTTGCTGAAGAATACAAGAAAATAGGCAAACTCTATACGGTATCTGAAAACGCCCTCGGCTGGATATATGACCATATAGATGACAAACGTTTTCTTGATGGAATCTCCATCGTGAAAGACAAAAATGCGTTCAGAAAGATTTGTCGTGACATATATCCTGATTTTTTCTTCAAAGAAGTGAACATCAGTGAGATGGCGCAGTTGGATACCGCCAATATCGTCTTTCCTTGCGTCATAAAACCGTCGGTTGGCTTCTTGAGCAAAGGAGTGTTTGTGGTGCACAATCCGGAAGAATATAAGAAAGCAGTGGAGTCCTTGCAGCAGGATTTTGCGAAAGCCGGTGCTGATTTTCCGGAGTTTGTGGTAGGGAAGAGCCGTTTCCTGATTGAAGAATACATCCATGGTGAGGAGTATGCTGTGGATGCCTACTATGACGGAAGTGAGAATCCCGTGATACTCAATATTTTCCATCATAAGTTCATGGATGAGTCTGATACGTCAGATCGGCTGTATATGACTAATAAGGGGCTGTTTGACCGATATGAGGAACCGTTCACCCAATTCCTCACCAACCTCAACAAAACGCTGCATTTGCGGAATTTCCCCATGCATATTGAGTTCCGCTACGACGGTAAGAAGGCTGTGCCTATTGAGATTAACCCGCTGCGGTTCACGGGTTTCTGCCTGAACGAGCTGCAGGTTTTCATCAGCGGCCGTCACCCAATGCTCTCTTTCTTGAAAGGCTTACGTGTTACCAAAGAGGAGATGTGGAAAGGCAAAGAGAACCTGACCTACGCTTTCACCGTACTTGATCTGCCGAAAGGTGATGAAGACAAGGTTTTCGACGAAGAGAAGTTCGGTGCGGATTTCCCTGGGGTCATCGATGTGCGTCGCGTGCCTGATAAAACCTCCGGGGTTGCAGCAACCGTCTTCCTTAAAGTTGAAACAGACAAAGTGCAAGCATTCGACCGGATTATGAGTCTGGATATGCACGAGTACATGAAGTAAAAATGGATAATGTTGAAAGAATAGAGCAGATGGAACGGCGCCTTGAATGTGCATTGGATGCTGTTCGGGCGCTGGAGGCTGCTTTGGAAAAATACGAGACCGTGCAGGGAGATATCCAAGTGTTGGATGCTTACTTGGGCAGCGACGACTGGAAAGCGGATTTTTCCGCTGATGAAGCGGGACTGTTGCCCGCCGACCTGAAACGCGGTGTGCTCAGCGAAGATGGTATCTGGAATTTGCTTGAAGAACGGCGGGAGTTGGAAGAAAGGATTCAAACAATGTCGAAACCGTCTTTTTCAACGCGGCCGTCAAAGTAAATTTTGAGTGTCCCATAAAGCAATGGGAAAGCATCAAGAATCCCGTTATTGCTGTTTCACAATCCGATAGTGCGGGTTGTATGCCTTTCGGAAGGCTTCGCTGTGCCGGACGGCCCGGTTTGTTTGTGCCGCCTCCTGAAGCTCCGCCATCAGCGCGGAGTCGCGCCATCCAGGATTGACTTCCAGGGCGATAGAGGCTATCTTATCCCATTCGCCTGTCCAATCGTCGCCAAAAGCATTATCCTTTGCAGCTGCTTCTATGAACATCGCAAGTAGTTGTTGCTCTGTTAGTTTACCATTAACGACATTCGACAGATTGATGCGGCTGAAGCGATGCCGGAAGCCTGTAGGTTCTTCATTTGGCATGGCACTCATATCTTTCTCCCGACATTCATCCAGTTCCAAACTGAGGTATTTCCGGGCAGAAGCCGTGTCGGTCAACAGGTGCTCAGCCCCGAAATAATCTTGGTAGCAGGTCTTGTAAATGTCTTGTAGCGTGGCTTGTGGATATCGGGTGTGTAGATCCTCGCACATCTGGCGGATGAGTTTGTCCTCGTTATGGCATGAAGAAAACAGAACGATAGACAGGCATAGAAGAAACAGTTTGCAAATCCATTTGTTTGGTTTCATGAGTGTAGAATTTATATGAAAATGATTTGTGGAAATCTCTTAAAGAAAACTTGCCGCTGTTGAAAGAACGGCGGCAAGTTTAGTAAGGATTTATAGATAAGATGCTACTTCTCCAAACGGATACGGGCGTCCACAGCCGTAACGTATCTCGGGTTGCCCAACAGCGGGTTGAGGTCCATCTCGGCGATTTCGGGAGCAGCCTGCACAAGTGCGCTCACGCGGGCAATCTGGTCAGCGTAGAGGTCGAGGTTGACGGGCTCTTGGCCGCGCACGCCTTGCAGAATCTTGTAACCACGCAGCTTCGTGAGCATCTCCTTGGCTTCGGCAGCAGTGATGGGAGCCAGCGCACTCTGCACGTCTTTCAGCACCTCGATGAAGATGCCGCCCAAGCCGAAGAAGATCTGGTGTCCGAACTTCGGGTCGCGAATGGCACCGATATAGACATCCGTACCGTCCAACATCGGGTACATCTCCACAGCGTAGGTCTCGGGGATGACGATGAGTCGGTCGAACTCTTTGGCCACGGTGTCCAGATCTTTCACGCCGAGGGTTACGCCGCCCACATCGCTCTTGTGCAGAGGGCCGACGACCTTCATGACCAACGGAACATCCTTGCTGCAGCCGACCTCTTTGGCGAACGCTAATGCATCCTCCTTCTTGGAAACCTCCACAGATTTCTTGCGGGAGATGCCGGCGGCGTCGAGAAGTTCGTTGTAGTCAGCAATTTCCATATAGCCGTCTTTGCAGCGGTCAACGGTGGCGCGGATGCGGGCCACATCAACCTGCGGCAGCTCCACATGCTCGGGTTGCGGCTTGGGAGTGTTATACACTTTCACGATGGCGTTGCCTAAGACGCACTCTTCCGGGAAGTTGATGCGGCCTTTGGCAATGAAGTCATTGATTTCGTCTTTCACGTTAATGATACTCGGCAGCACGGGGAAGATGGGCTTTTTGCAGGTCTTCATCTTCTCGTCTAACAGGTCATAGACCTCTTTGTTGCTGAATAATCCGGGAGAGCCGAAGATGACCACGGAGAAGTCGATTTCGTCATATTCGTTCTCGACAGTGTCAATGATGTAGCCGAGTTGTTCGGCGGTGCCGGTGGCGAGGAAGTCAATGGGGTTGCCCACGGAAGAGCCTCCGAAGAGCTTCGCCAAGAGGGCGGGGCTGGCAGGGTGATCTTTGAGCGGGGGCACTTCCATGCCGCCGTTCGAGAGCACGTCGGTGAGCATCACGGCCGGACCGCCGGCGTGAGTGATGACGGCACAGCGTTTGCCCTTGATTTCGGGGTGCATGAACACACCGCAGACGGTGGTCAGCTCCTGACGGTTGTGGCAGCGCACGATACCCGCCTTCTGGAAGAGGGCGTCCACAGCGGCGTCATTGGTGGCTAATGCGCCGGTGTGCGACGAGGCTGCGCGAGAACCGGCAGCGCTACCGCCGCTCTTGATGGCAGCGATATGACAGCCTTTGTTGATGAGGCTGCGCGAGTGTTTCAGCAGGCGCATAGGGTCACCGATTTTCTCCATGTAGAGCATGATGACGCGAGAGGACTTTTCGGGGTCGAAAGTCTCGTCAAGATGTTCAAGGACATCTTCGATGCCGAGCTGGGCACTGTTGCCAACCGCCCACACGCTGTTGAATTTCAAACCGTTGCTCATGCCGTATTCCTTGATGAAGACAGCCGTGGCGCCCGATCCGGTAATGAAATCGACACCTTTGGGGTCGAGTTTCGGGATTGGCGCGTCAAAGCAGCCGCTGTAGTTGGTGTTAAGGAATCCGGTGCAGTTGGGCCCGATGAGCGAGCCGCCCACAGCATTGATGGCATCGACAATATGTTTTTCAATGGCGGCACCCTCGGCATTTTCCTCCGAGAAACCCGCGCTGATGATGATGAAGCCCTTGGTGCCCTTCTGTTGGGTCAGCACATCGACTGTCTGGGCGCAGAATTTTGCCGCGATGCAGAGGATGGCGCAATCGACCTGCGGAAGATCATCGACCTTGGCATAGCATTTCACGCCCTGCACCTCGGTCTCTTTGGGGTTCACGGCATAAATCTGCCCTTGGAAAGCGCTTTCTAACAGATTCTTCAGGGCTTTGCCGCCGGGTTTGTGGATGTCACTTGACGCACCGCATATCACGATGCTTTGGGGGTTTAATAATTTTGGATTTATCATATTTGAATTTTAATTGTTTGTTCGTCTTTGTTGACCCCACACTGCGCTTCGCTTGTATGGGGTTACTTGCACTTCGCGCGTATTGCCTCTCCGTGGCTGCTCACATACTTTTAGGTCTTCCGTTTCAGCTGCTAACTATTCTCCGTATCCCATTCCGATTTCCCAATGGATGCCGCGTTGGAAAGTGACGTGCAGGTTAGGGTCGGTGAGGTTGAAGGCGGCTTTGATTCTCTCTTTGGCTTCGGGACAGTCGTTAATCCAGGCACCAATCATCACGTGGAATTCGTCGAGTTCGTCGTCGTAGAAAACGCGTCCGCGAGGGGTGTATTTGTAATCACCGTGGAACGGGCTGCTGATATTGTGCGCTTTGTCGTAGTTGAACTGCTTTTTCCAGATGTACTTGTGGAGTTCCTTGCAGGTGCGCAGCCCGCTATGACCGCTTTTGGGAGCCGTAGCCGCGTCAATGGCCACCACCCCGAACACATCCTGAAGTTGTGGCGAATACCAGAAAATCCCGACCTTCGGATTCTCCTGCTCGCCGAGCGTGGCGTCCATTGCTGCCATTGCCCGCCGATACAGGTCGTCCTCTGCGTCGCGGACAGCATTGTATTTCCCTTGCGGCTCGGCCACGACGTTCCCGTCCTGCGCTTGCCGCTGGAAATACGCTTCAATTTCCTCGCGCACAATTCTCCTGATGTCTTCTTCGGTGATGTTCATTGAATATTTTGTGATTAGTGATTGGTGAATTGTGAGTTTTGATTGGTAGAGACGCAATGCATTGCGTCTCCTACATTTATCAAATTATTCAACATTCAACATTCATCATTAACAAAGTCCCAAATCCTTCTTTAATCCTGCGATGCGTTCTTTCAGAATGTTGTCCACCTCTTCGAGGGTTTGTTCCGGAAGAATGTTCCCGCAGACACTGAAATAGAATTTGATCTTGGGTTCTGTGCCGGACGGGCGGACAGTAACTTTGCTGCCATCGGCGGTGAGAAATTGGAGGACATTGGAAACGGGCAGTGCGATGCGGTCGCTTGTTTTGGTTTGGGTATTATAGGAACACTGGGTTTTGTAGTCGAAAATTTTGAGCACCGGTTGTCCGCCCAGGTTTTTCGGGGCATGTTCGCGCAAGTCCGTCATGCGTTGCTGGATGGCCTGCATACCCGCTTCACCCGGCTCTGTCAGCGAAACCATATCTTCCTTGAAATATTGGTACTGGCGATAAAGCGTTTCCAGTTGGTCAATCAGGGATTTGTGATAGACGGTTTTGTAATAGGCTGCCATTTCGGCAATCATGCAGCAGGCGGATACGGCATCCTTGTCGCGCACAAAATCACCGACAAGGTAACCGTAGCTTTCCTCGCCGCCGACCATAAACTGTTTCTTGCCCTCGTATTCGCGAATCTTTTCGGCAATGTATTTGAAACCAGTAAGTACGTCAAAACATTCGACATTGTAATCGGTGGCTATCTGGTTGATGAGGTCGGTGGTGACAATGGTCTTCACCACGAAGAAATTGTTTTCCAACGGATTGATGTTGGTCTGGGAAAGCACGTAGTGGAACAGCAGCGTGGCTGTTTGGTTGCCGTTGAAAAGTTGGTAGTCACCATCTTTGTCGCGTACGGCAATGCCCACACGGTCCGCATCGGGGTCAGTGGCCAACACGATGTCTGCCTTAACTTTCTTGGCTTTCTTGATGGCCAGCTCCAGGGCGGCGTGTTCCTCGGGGTTTGGAGATTTCACGGTCGGGAAATTGCCATCGGTGACCGCTTGTTCCTCCACGATATGCACGTTCTTGAAGCCGAAGTCTGACAATGCCTGTGGCACCACGGAAATACCGGTGCCATGCAGAGGCGTATAGACGATGCAGAGGTCTTTAGCTTCCGCAACTGTCTCCGGATTCAAGGTGAGCCGTTTGATGAGGGTGAGATAGACGTTGTCGATGTCTTTTCCGATGATACGGATCAGGTCGGGGCGACCGTCCCATTTCACCTGATCGACCGATTTGATCTTGTTGACTTCGGTGATGACATTTTTGTCGTGGGGTGGAACGAGCTGACCGCCGTCGTTCCAATAAACCTTGTAGCCGTTATATTCTTTCGGGTTGTGTGATGCGGTAATCATGATGCCGGCGTTGCATTGCAGGTGACGCACGGCGAAAGAAAGTTCCGGAGTGGGGCGCAGCGAGTCAAACAGGAAAACCTGTATATCGTTAGCCGCCAGAATGTTGGCGGAGATTTTAGCAAACTCTGCACTGAAGTTGCGTGAATCGAAGGAGATAGCCACTTTGATGTTCTGCTTGCAACACTTTATCAGATAGTTGGCCAATCCCTGAGTGGCAAAGCCGACGGTGTATTTGTTCATCCTGTTGGTACCGACACCTAAAATGCCGCGCATGCCGCCGGTTCCAAATTCAAGGGTTCTGTAAAAAGCGTCCGATAATGCTGCAGGATCATCCGCTTGCATTCTCAGGATTTCTTTTTTCGTGTCCTGATCGAAATTCCCGTTCAGCCAGGAATCGATATGCTGCTGGGTTAAATCTTTTGCCATATTTGGGTGATATTTGGTTTGTGTTTTTTTAAAGGTTATGGGTTATAGGTTATTGGTTATTGAATTTGGGGATTGGTAGTTGATTGGTGATTGGTCTAAGTCTAAGTTTAAGTTTAAGTTTAAGTCTAAGTTTAAGTCTAAGTCTAAGTCTTTTAATTTCAAGTCTTACGTGTTACATCTTTTTATCATACGTCACACGTCATACGTCTCAATTGTCGAGTGCGTGGAGGGCGAAGCAGTAGGCACCGATGGCGGTGGCGCGGGAGGTGCCGAGTTGTGAAAGCGTGATGCCGAGGCGTTTTTGCGTGTCGATGCGGATGCGCTTGTCGGTGCCGAATACTTCAATCTCCTTGGTTTGGCCTTTGACGAATAGTTCAAATTCCGTCGGGTCCTCAAGGTTGTAGATGAAGGAAGGCACGCGGGGCAGTTTGTTTCCGTTGAGGGTGTGCATGGTGGCACGAACCTCCTGGAGCAGTGCAGGCATGTAGAATTTCGCTGCCTTGCTGACGCCGCCGCCCAACACGATGATGCCGTCCAGCATGCAGGCTGCCTGTGCGATGGCATAACCCGCCGCCTCGCCGAAACGGGCGAAAGCTTTCATGGCGGCCTCCTTGTCGCCGTCAAGCGTGCTGTCGGCGATACGGTAAATGTCGTAAGAGTCGGTATAGTTAGCGGCATTTGCATCTTGCGCGAGTTCACGATAATAGCGCAACACCGCACGGAGGGAAATGCCTTCCTCGGCGATGAGTTCCTGCCCCCACTTGCTGGGAGTGCAGTAGATCTCGGAGCAGCAGTTGTCGCCCATGAACATCTGGTTGTGAGAGGTTATGCCGATACCGAATCCTGTCCCGAGGATGAAACCGATGAGGTTGTGGTATTGTTTCACGCCGCCCGCATTGCGGATTTTTTCGTTCAACATCGGCAGTGCGCCGGCAAGCGCCTCGCCGTAGGTGAACAGGTCGGCATCGTTGTTGATGAAGACGGGCAGCCCGAACTGATTCTCCAGATAGGCACTCAGCGCCACTCCCCCTTCGAAGCAGGGGAAGTTGGTGAGACGGCTGGGAAACACGCCGTTGGGGTAGTCCGCGGGTCCCGGAAAGGCGAAGCTGATGGCGACGGGCTTGTCGGAAAGCTGGTCGATAATGTGTTGGAATCCGTTGCGGAGGTCTTCCAACAGTTGCGACAAATCGTTGGGATGGGTGGGCAGCTCAAAAGTTTCGGTTATCGCCTCACAGCCCCGCATCGCCGAAAAACGGAAATGCGTGCCGCCGGCGTCTAAGGTGATGACGGTGCGCGGGTCGTTATTATACATTCCTTGTAAAATTTTACGGGGCAAAGATACAAAAAATTCTATTAGGAATGGCCTTTTTGAATATCCCCACTAATAATGACCGGTTGTTAAATAAAACACAAAAAATGGGGATTAGCTGTGTGATGAAAAGATTGTTTCTTTGCATCGTGAAAATCAGAGCAGAATTGTCATGATTTAATATATAAAATTGGTTGTTGTTGATAGAAAAACGGAAGACGCATTCGCCTTCCGTTTTTCTTTATCTCATTCGTTAATCGTTTCGTCGTCAGAACAGCGAGAACAACACAAACAGCCAGTGGGCGGAGATGCCGGCGATGAGCCCGCCGACGGTATGCGAGGCGATGGCCTTGGAAATCAGCTGACGGTAGCCGAGGGAATCCAACATGCCGGTGTGCGTGCTCAGGAAGCCGCTCCAGCACATGCCCATGGCGGTGAAAACCGCGATGGCGTTGCCATCGATGAGCCCTGAAGCATCAAAAGCGGGCACCAGACCGATGGCTGCACCCACAGCACCTAAAGCGGTAATCGGAAAAGCAATCAGCTCGGGATGTTCGAAGCCAAACAACCAGCGGAACACAAAATCAATCTTGGATGCCAACCACGGGAGCAAAGGTACACCTTCGTATGCGGCGCCTGTGTAACCTCCTACAGCAGGGGCACCGAACGTCGTCATCATCACAATGGTGGAGATGATCAGCACGCCGGGGATGATGGAGAGGCCTATTTCCACACCGCCCTTGCCGCCGTCGAGCATGGCGTTGAGCGTGCGCAAGAAGGGTCCTTTCTTCTCTTCCTCTATTTTAGCCCCTTTTTCGTCCGTTTCATTGACAACCTCGTCCAAAGGTTTCTCCTCCACGACCGTGTCGGGCATCGGGGAATCCAATTCGGGATAAGCTTTCAAAGTCAGCTTTTGCATCATGCGCGTGGTGACGATACTGCCGATGAACGCGCCCGCCAGTCCGACCAAGGCACCGCTACCGTAACCGCGACCCGTCATGAAGGCCACCACCACCAACCCCATGCCGAAGGAGGTGCCGAAGTTGGTCAGCGAGGCGATCTGGTACTGTTTGAAGTAGCGCCGGAAGGTCTTGTCCTTCGACAGCGTGATGATAGCGGGGTTGTCGCTCAGGAAGGTCATCACTGCGCCGAGCGAGGCCACGCCAGGAAGATTGTAAAGCGGCTTCATCAACGGCTTCAACATCTTCTCCAACAACACCACCACACCGAACTCCACGAACAGTTTGCTGATGGCGCCCGTCATCACCGTGATAGCCATGATGTAGAACACCGTGTCTATCAGTAGTTTGTAGGCCGTGTTCATAAAGGTGTTCAGCATGTTCGGCAGGGTCATCTTGATGGACAGCCCGATGAAGAAGCCGAAGAACAGGATCAGGAATATGATCAGTTCCCGTGTACGGCCGTATGCACGCACCATATAGCGTACCACGTTGTTCCGCGAAATGCGCGAAATTTGGTGCAGAATGTTGTTGGTTTTGAAATGGAATATGGGCATATTATTTCAATTTTTCGGGCAATAATTTCATGAAATCCAAACGCCAGGTGACGCCGACGTTGGCGGTGAGGGTCATATTTTCCCACCCATGGTCACCCGTATAACCAAGAGGGGGAGTCATCACGCTGTTGGCCACCCAGGCGTGGAGGCGAAGGTCGGGATAGATGCGCGGACGGTACTCCATGCCAAGACCATAGAAACAATGTGCCAGGTTGTTGGGCATCAGCATGTCCACATCCACGTATGGATCATCACCAATAGTATAATAGTAGCCGGCGGAATTATTCTCGTAACCGCCTTTGGCAAAAAGATTCACACTCGGGGAGACATGCCAGTCAAGACGGCTCACCAAAGAGAAATCACGGAAGAATTTCTTGAATCCGGCAGCACGGTTGATGTAGTCTAAATAGAGCGACCATTTGTCGAACGTGAGCTTGTTACCCAACACAATGAAATTGATGAACTTGCCGCGTTGATACTCCAAAAAGTTGATGGAGTAGAGGGTGGAAAACGGTCCGAACTTGCCGTTCCAGTAGAGGTTGTAGGAGAGAAGTCCTGAGTCCCAAGAATTGTCCATGTATTTCACGTAGGGCGAGTTAGCAACATTCAATACGAGTTTGTTCTTGCCGCTCTTGTCGGTGTAGGCGGCAGATACTCCGAGCAGGAAGCATGGGAACGCCCCCCAATAGTTGGTGTAGTAATAGACATCGATGGGCGGCGCGTCATATTCGAATCCACCCACATAGATGGCCTCCTTGCCCATGCGCAGCGACCAATGGTCGTTGAACTTATACTGGATGTAGAGAAAATCGGTGTTGTCGAACAGCTCCGTAAACCCTTTGACGGGGATAATGCGCTGACGGAAGAAATAGGAGATGTGGTCGCCGATGTCGCCGCCGAGCAGGAAATTGAAGTAGTCGCCACGGAAGCCGTAGTGGTGCTGTGTGGCGGAGCCAGAATAGCCCATACCCGATGGATCTATATAACCCCATTTGTTGAGGTCATAGTTGTACTCGAAATCCGCGCGCGCCTCTAAATGGAAGGTCGTGAACTTGTGCTTGAAATAAGGATTCACCTCCTTCCGTTCCTTTTTCTTCTTCTCTTTTTTCACGCTCTCTTCCTGAGAAATGGCGGAAAATGGCAAAATAATGCACAAAATCAAACCTAAAACAACACTTAATTTATTCATTTCCAGATATTTGTGATTTTCTACTTTGAAAGTGCAAATGTATGAAAATAATGGATACTTAATAATTATGCATTATGCATTATGAATTAAGAATCACATCGCCCAAAATAGCAGTCCCCCGCAAATAATCAACCCCGTAATCGCCAGATCAATGAGACAGAACCCCATGATGTCTTTGGCGTTGAGTTTGGCGATGGCCAGGGCGGGCAGTGCCCAGAAGGGCTGAATGAGGTTGGTCCATGCATCGCCCCAAGCGATGGAGATTCCTGTAAGTCCCGGATCGACGCCGAGGTTCGCACCCGCCGTAAAAAAGACTGGTGCCTGGATGGCCCAGTGGCCGCCACCGGACGGGACAAACAGGTTCAGTACCGCAGCGCAAAGGAATGTCAGCAACGGGAAGGTCGTCGGTGTGGAGATGCCGATGCAGGCGTCGCTGATGACCGTGCCGTAGCAGATGCCCGACGCGCCCACGCCCGTAATGATGCCCATGATGCCCGCATAGAACGGGAACTGCAGGATGATACCCGCCGCGCTGCCCGCCGACTTCGTGAAGGCACGGACGTAACGTGCAGGTGTGCCGTGGAACAAGATGCCTGTGAACAGGAACAGCATGATGACGGCATTGAGATCCAACGAGCCACCTCTCACAAACAACTTGATAATCAGGAAACTGAATCCCAAAAGCGCGACAATGCCCGACACGATGTAACTCTGCTCTAACTTGGCTGCGGGTGACTTGTCCTCTTTGGCGGATGCCTCTTCGGGCTCGTACAGCAGCTGCGGATCCACTGTGACCACGTGCTCACCCTTGGGGTGCATCAGCGTGTTGACCACAGTGATGGCGATGATGACGAGCAGCACGATGATGAGGTTCTGCGGCGCGAATAGGGTAGAGGAGACGCTGACGGGTTCGGTGAGGGCACCGTTGGTGGCCTTGGTGAGTGCTTCGCCGGCGGTGGCCATGGTCAGCGGGATGGAACCTGAAAGTCCGGCGTGCCACACCACAAAACCGCTATAGGCAGAGGCAATCAACAGTCGGTAATCCACCCCTTTGCAGTCACGGGCGATCTCCTTGGCGAGGATGACCCCCACGATGAGGCCGAAGCCCCAGTTGATCCAGCAGGCGATGGCCGAGACGAGCGTCACCGTGGCAATGGCGGCGGCGGGAGTCTTCGGCAACGCGGCAATCTTGCGGATGCCTTTCTTGACGGCGGGAGCCCCGGCGAAGGTCGCGCCGCAGACCAAAATCAACGACATCTGCATGGAGAAAGCTAACAGTCCCCACACGCCGTTGCCCCAGTGCTCGACTACCTCCACGGGCGTTTGGTGGCATACCGGCATGGCGGTGAGCGCGGCGATAATCGTTAACAAAATGGCCAGAACAAACGGCTCCGGCAGGTATTTCTGTACTAAGTTGACGCAGAAATTGATGATTTTCATAAGGTTAAAAGGTTAGAAGGTTAAGGTTGGGGCGATTTTGTGGTTTTGTTGTTGGTGCCGGACAGCCAATTACAGATTGTTGGAGTTAGCCGGCGTAACAGTTTATAAATCAACACGGTGATGACAATTGTTAGGATTGCGTTCAGCAGGTGGACCATTGAGAATGCAAGACTTCCGGCATTGTGCGCCATCAGCCAATTGGCCGACAGCTTGGTCAGCGGGCGGGTAATCATGAAGTGGAAAGCAAAGACGAAGAACACAGGTTCTGACATCGCGCGCCAGTCTGTGGAAGAGTGGCGATTTATCACCCGGTGGCAAATCTGTGCTATCAGTAACATACCCGAAAGATTGCGGATAAAGGTGAAAGTGGCGATACTCCAAGCTGGTATGGGAACGGAGACTGTGACCAAGATGGAAGCGGCCAAATAGAGCGGCAGAGACCACCACACGGGTTTGCGTAGCAGTTGGGAAAGTGATGGAACCCAGATGTTCAACCAGATTCCAATCATGAAAAACGCGATTTCCGACTCGAAGCCCAGTTGGTGCGGAATACAACCTAACAATAGGGGTATCAGAATAGTAGCCTTGTGGCATCGAATAAAGGCAACGTACAGAGGCGTAAAGAGCGCAATTACCATCAGGTCGCGGAGAAACCACAGCGGCCAGTCAATCGGTCCGGAGTTGAACTCTTCGCCCCGGATGCAACAATAGGCCTTCAGAATGTCGGTCAAGGTCATCTCTTGCAATGGGGGAATTTCACCCAATATGGACGGCAACACCAATCCGACCAGCCCATAGAACAGGAGGAAAAGGGTGTTCCAAAGCAGGTAAGGAATCAGCCATGTTTTGAGTCTGCGTTGGCATTTTTCGGAAAAAGTCCTCCATGTGAAGCCATTGTCCGAAGCCACGAAAAGATAGCCGGACATCAAAAAGAAGAGCGGGCTGGCCAACCATACCACATTGCCGGCCCATCGATAGAGGATGGCGTAAACCGTGTTGGTGCAGCCGGTATCCGCCACCAAGTCGGTGTGGATAACCACGATGAGCGCCATCAGCACCCACCGTAGCAATCCGATGGTATGGCTGGCCATCGCATCGGGGTATCGGGTCTGCACGTTGAGTCGTTCCATGTTAAAGGCGGCAAAATTACAATTTTTCCTTAATCATACTATCTCCACACGCCCACCTTAAACCTTAAACTTTAATCCTTAAACCTTATAACAAAAAATTATATATTTGCACCCTCTAAATAAATGTGTCAATAAAAACATCAAAAATATGAGAAAACCTTTATTCTTGACCCTGTTATTATCCCTGATTCTCAGCTTTGCGCGTGCCGACGGCGGCATGTGGATTCCCCTCTATTTGAGTCAGAACGAGGCGGAGATGCAGCAGCTTGGCTTCCACCTCACGGCGGACGACATTTACAGCATCAACCACAACAGCATGAAGGACGCCATTGTGCTGTTCGGCAGCGGCTGCACCGCCGAGCTGATTTCCTCCAAAGGACTGCTGCTCACCAACCACCACTGCGGCTACTCATACGTGCAGTCGCACAGCACCATGGAGCACAACTACCTCCAGGACGGCTTCTGGGCCAAAAACATGCAGGAGGAAATTCCCATGGAAGGCCTCACCGTCACCTTCCTCGTCTATATGGAAGACGTGACGGAGCAGGTTTTAGCCGGCGTGGGCAGCCAAGACAAGGAAGCCGACCGTCAGGCGAAGATCAAAGAGAATATTGCGAAAGTGACGAAGAAAGCAACGGAAGGTACCGGCTACAAAGCGCAGATCAAACCGTTCTACTATGGTAACCAGTACTTTATGTTCGTCACGGAGACCTACAACGATATCCGTCTCGTGGGAGTTCCGCCGGAGAGCATCGGCAAGTTTGGTGGCGACAGCGACAACTGGATGTGGCCGCGCCACACCGGCGACTTTTCGCTCTACCGCATCTACACCGGCAAGGACGGCAAGCCCGCGACTTACAGCAAGGACAATGTTCCCATGAAGCCGAAGCAGTACTTCCCCGTCTCTATCAAGGGCGTGCAGGAGAACGACTTCACCCTCGTGTTCGGCTACCCGGGCACCACGCGCCAGTTCCTTATCTCCGATGGCGTGAATGCGGTGGCTAACATCCAGAATCCCATCGCGATACAAGCGCGCACCATCCGCCTGGATGCCATGAAAAAGCAGATGAACCTCGACCCGCGCATCCGTCTCATGTACTCCGCCAAGGCCAACGGCATCTCCAACGGCTGGAAGAAGTGGCAGGGCGAGAGCAAGGGCATCCGCGAGTGCGACGTCATCGGCAAGAAACAGGCCCAGGAGAAGGAGTTCCAACAGTGGGTGAACGCCGATCCGAAACGTAAAGCACAGTATGGCACGCTGTTGCAGGATATGAAGAAAGTCTATGACAGCTACAACAACAACCTGCAGATGGTTACTTACATTAACGAATATCTCTTCGGTGTGGAACTGATGGAGGAGGTCGTCTATCCTTATATGAGCAAGTTGTTTGGCAATGACAATATCAAGGACGAAACTCGCGCCAAGATGCAGGATGCCGACAAGAGTTTCCGTGCCGAGTATTTCGATGTGATTGACAAAGAGTGCTTTGTGGAACTAATGACTTATTATTTCACGCATGAAAAAGCGGAGAATATCCCTGTGGCATTAAAGAAATATGTCCAAAGTGAACCTGTGGTACGTGAGATGATGACGGCTTTGTGGGATAACAGCGCGAAGAAGGCGCCTTACTTCCAAGACGCAGCCAAATATCAGGATTTCATCGCCAAAGCATCACCTAAACAAATAGCAAAAACAGCCGGTAATGAAATGATTATGCTATACAATGCGCTGTTTGACACCTATCGGGGTGCTGTTACAAGATACCGCGCCGAATCCAGCCAATTGGATGAGTATTACCGTCTGTATGTCAAGGCGTTGATGGAAAAAGACAAAGACAGAGTTTTCTATCCGGATGCGAACCTCACGATGCGCGTGACATACGGTCAGGTGAAGGGCTTCCAACCCGCGGATGGCACCGACTATGTTTATTACACCACTTTGGATGGCATCATGGAGAAAGAAGATCCCGATGTGTATGACTATCAGGTGCATCCGAAGCTGAAAGAGCTGTGGCAGAAGAAGGATTACGGTCGTTACGCCGACAAGAACGGTAAACTGCCGGTGGCCTTCATTGCCAGCAACCATACCACGGGCGGCAACTCCGGCAGTCCGGTCATCAACGGCTACGGCCAGCTCATCGGCACCAACTTCGACCGCGTGTGGGAAGGCACCATGAGCGACATCTGGTACGACGTGGATCGCTGCCGCAACATCAGTCTCGACGCCCGCTACTTCCTCTTCATCGTCGATAAATTCGCCGGCGCGAAGAACATTGTCGATGAAATTGACGTAATCGAATAGCTATCAGCCATTAGCTATTAGCTTTTGGCCAACAGCCAATAGCCAATAGCCAAAAGCCAAAAATATGATTTCCTTCGAAGACATAGACAAACACTCGTGGTGGTATGATCTGTACATGAAGTACTTGTGTGCGGCGCATAACCATGTGTATTACCGCAACTTCTATATCGTGAACAAGGAGAATATCCCGCCGAAGGGGACGCCGACGTTTGTGATTGCCAACCACCAGAACGGCATGATGGACGCGATGGCGATTCTGCACACGATGTACAAGGACGGTCGGCAGCCGGTTTTCATTGCCCGCGGCGACATCTTCAAGAAAGACTTTGTGGCGCGGATCTTGCGGTTCTTGAAGATTTTGCCGGTTTATCGCAACCGCGACGGCGGTCGTGACGACATCAAGAAAGACCTGGCCATCTTCAACCGGGCTGCTAAAGTGCTGAAGAAGGGTGGAACATTAGTCATTTTTCCCGAAGCAGGTCACCAGCACGGTCACTACATGAGTACCTTCAAAAAGGGTTTCAGCCGTATCGCTTTCGCCGCCGAGGAAATGAACGATTTCAAACTCGGGGTGCAGATTCTTCCGCTTAACATCCACTATTCCAACTATTTCAACTTTCAAAGTGATTTGATGGTCACCTGCGGGAAGCCGTTCACATACGATGAGTTCTTCGAATTGTACAAGGAGGCTCCCAATCAGGCGTATCTTGCCCTCAATGAGAAGGCCCGCGCCCGTGTCAAGGAGATGACTCCCGATATTGATATTCCAGAGTATTACAATGAGATAGAGGCACTTACGCATATCATGAGCGAGCCGCTGTTGCGCCGCAAAGGGTTGCGTCCGCGTTTTCTGCCTAACCAGAAAGACGCCGCCATGACCATCATCGCGGCCATCCGTCAACTGAAAGAGGAAAATCCTGACGATTTCACTGTGTTGATGGAAGACACGCGCCAATATACGGGCTTGTTGCAGCGGATGGGGCTCCATCATTGGGTAGTCAACCGAAAGATTTCATGGCCCAAACTCATTCTCCGTATTTTCTTGATGATCCTCACGTTGCCGCTTTTCCTTTTCGGCTACCTCAACAATTTCCTGCCGGACTTCATCACGCAGCGGCTCACCCACAAGATCAAAGACCCGATGATGCACTCCACGTTCCAGTACGCCATAGGCACCCTCGCCACCTTCCCGATTTGGTACATTTTCCTGCTCGTGGTGGTCAGTCTGCTCACTCACCATTTCTGGATAGGGCTGGTTTACATAACATTAGCCGGAGTCATCGGTATCCTTAACACCAATTACAAGCGTTCTCTGCGTAAATTGGGCACCACGTTCAAAGCCCTCCGTCTGCGTCATACGGAAAAATACAGAACCCTTTGCGACTTGAACACCCGGATCATTGACAAGATGGAAGGGTTGTTGTATTAGGACACGGAAAATCTTTACTCCGTCCTCAACGATTTCACCGGGTTCACCGTGGCGGCTCTCAAACTGCGCAAGGTGACCACCGCTATGGTAACGGACAGCACCGCGACCAAAGCCACCGCGAACACCCAGACGTGCAACGACACGCGGTAGGCGAAACCCTCCAAGTAGCGGCGCATCACGAACACGCTGATGGGCACGGCGATGACGAAGCAAACCAGCACGATTTTCACGAAGCGGGAGTTGAACATCGCCAATATCTGCTTCACCGTGGCCCCGTGCACTCGACGGATGCCGATTTCCTTGCGGCGATGCTCCGTCTCGAACATCACCAACCCGAACACGCCCATGAGCGAGATGACGATGGCCAACACGGTGAACAAGGTAACCAATGTTGAGAGATTGTTCTCTTTTTTGTATTGGTTCTCAATGGCTTGCTCAAATGGTTTCACCTCGTATGACATTCCCTTGCCTAAATTGGGATCAAGATCATTAAGAATCTTGACAATTCGATCCATCAACGCGGGGACATCTATGCCTGCCGCAGTGCGTATGAATATTCTGTCGCAGCTTTTCCATGGTTCCTTTCCATATACATAAAACGCAAAAGGCTCTATACTTTGACGCAACGAGGCAAAGTTGAAATCTTTACAGAAACCGGCAATCTCAACGATTTGGTCATCATGGCCGCCAATCTGATCCTCAAGAGTGATATTGTATTTGTCCCGTGCCGTTTCGTTGAAGATATATATACCATGACCCTGTTCGTCGGCTTCTTTGAAATCACGTCCTTCCACAATATCGATGCCCATAAACTGAAGAAAGTTCCACGAGACGGGATAAACCTGATAGCTGACATCTTCACCACGAAGTGTGCGTCCCCAACTCATACGAGCATCACTTACGAAAGGCCCTGACCCCCAGGCAATATCTTTGACGGCGGCATCAGCTTTCAACTTGCTCTCAACGGCTTCGCGGTTAGTGGCGAGATACCCCGACACTTGCGACTGCAACAGACATTCCTTATTGAATCCCATTTCGTGATTCATCATAAAATTTCGTTGCTCGTGGACAAATATCACACAGATAATCAACACAATGGATACCGTAAACTGCAAGCCAATCAAGGCAATACGGAAGGCCTTGCCCTTCTGCGTGGTGCCGAAGGTGCCTTTTAATGCAACAGCGGGATTGAACGAAGTGACGAACAACGCCGGATAGAGACTGGCGACTACCGAGATGAACAACGCCAAACCAATGGTTAACGCGACAATGCCATAATTTTGGCCAAGGTCCAACGAAGTTTCAATGAGCGAAGCCAAAGTGGATTGTTTGAAAAATATAACTACCGTCAATGCCAAACCTAAAGCGACAACAACCATCAGCAGCGACTCGCCCACCGACGACACCACCAACTGGAAACGGCTGCTGCCCAAAATTTTGCGCGTATTGAAACCACGTAACCGCAGTGGCACCATAGCGAAAAAAAAGTTGATGTAATTGATGAAAGCAATGAGCACCACGAAAATGGCGATGACCAGCATAGTGATGGTTGTTGTTCGATTACCCATCTTGCCTACTGTGAAGTTATTGTTAGGGTCAGCGAAATACATCTCGGTCAGCAGCACGGGGCGAATCCCGAACTTGACATCGTCGTCCGTAACCTCATTGCCGCCTTTCATCTCGCTGAAAAACCGCTTGCATACAGGCTTTGCCGCTTCGGTAATCGCTTCGGGGTCGGCACCTTCGCGTAATTTCACGAAATAGTTGAACGAGAACTCCTTCCATTCATCCAGTAAAACATCCGGAAAATCGGTAAACATTTCGAAAGACGAAAGGTCGCTGTGCTTTGGCATGTCCTTATAAATGGCCACAATGGTTGTTTCTTGCCATGCCCCGCCATAATATTTCACGACATCGCCCACCTGGATACCGAGACGCTTGGCCGCAGATTCCGAGATAGCGCAATTTACGCCCGTCAAATCATCCCAATTGCCAGCCACCAATTCGATGCCGAACACCTCGCGAGCACCTTTGTTCAATGAGGATATTGAAATTTTCACCGGCGATTGGTCATCGCCCACGTAAATCATGGTAGGATAACCCGCAACGCGACCACAGCCACCGGCTTCAATGTCAGGAGACGCATTGACAACATATTCGCCTATGGGGCGACACATATAAGACGAATAACCACTGGATCTGGACTCTTGTGTCGTAAGAACATAGATCCGGTCGCTGTCTTTGAGTGCCTTGTTGTAGGTGAGGTCGTGATGCACCTGCACGAGGATGATGTAGAGGGCGGCGAAGGCGGCGGCCAGCCCGACGATGTTGAGGATGGCGGAGACCATCTCGGTTTTGGATTTTTGGATGATTCGCATAATGGTTGGTTTTTCGTTCTTGTCAAGCCCCACACTGCGGCTTTGACTTGTCGTTATCGCTGCTTCCGCAGTCTGGATCTTTCTGTCTTGTCAAGCCCCACACTACGCTGCGCTTGTGTGGGGTTAATTGCGCTGCGCGCGTTTTGCCCCTCCGGGGCTGCTCTAAGGAAGTTGATATTTTATTATTTTTGCCGAAAAAATGATTTATGCAGGTACTTACTGAAAAAATATCAAGAGAACAACTTAAAGAATTGGCATCCAATACTTTCATTGATATGATTAAGTGTGTGGCCGATGTGAGAAAAGGTCTTCTTGCTGTGGACGCAGAGCTCCATGCCGACTTGGAGTCGATGTTACTCGAAAACGGTTCGGAGCAGGAAAATCTTTGGGGTTTCAACCTGTATCCAGAAGAAACAGGGGATGACTTCATTGAATTCGACTCCTTAATCAATATCCGTTCTTGGCAAGGCAACCGCAGCCGTGATGTTGAGAATCCAGAAGTCAGGGAACAAATAAAATCCATCGTTTCAAAATTCGTTGAATAATGCAGCACGTGACACTCAGTAACGGAGCGTGGGCCGATATGCCCTTTCCAAAGCAGATGGCCAATATTGGGAGCGAAACTTATCGTGCCTCGAAATGGCTCGCCAAGGGTCGTCGTGACAACGCCGAAAAGGCTTTTGAGCGGATGCAGGAGCTCATCGACTTGACCATCGCATACGGTAGGCATGGGCAATCCAACCGCAAAGCCCTCCTGAAAGAGCTCTGCCGATTCCGGGAACTTTACTGCGGGGCTTTCCTTGATGGGGATTTGGACACCCTTGCCGCGCTCAACCGTTATTTGGACCATTTTGCACATATCAATTGACCTTTTCAAGTAACTACTCCTTCTTCAGCGCCTCCGCCGGGTTCGTCCGCGCAATTCTGATACTACTCATAACGACTACGATTGCTACGATGAGAAGAACCACCGTTGCGCCAAAAATGAAATACAACGGCGAGAGGCTGATGTGCTCGGCGAACTGTTCAAGCCATTTGTCGGCAACGAAATAGGCGAAAACACACGCAAAAATCGACATAATAAGAGATAACTTCAACACACCCCAAGCAAAAATACTTAGTACATCTCTCTCTGTAGCACCGTTAATTTTGCGGATGGCCATTTCTTTGCTCCGACGACTCGACTCATCGCGTATGAAACCGATGAGGCCCAACATGGCAATCATCAATGCAAAAATGGAAC
>Ga0310691_10002439_pt1 | contig 24820 bp, 20 predicted proteins | sample 176DNAGHGlowgp2_FD_203887 | JGI IMG/M metagenome (GOLD analysis project Ga0310691, IMG submission 203887) | Sheep rumen microbial communities from Palmerston North, Manawatu-Wanganui, New Zealand - 1766 DNA GHGlow gp2 (v2) (version 2) | ecosystem: Host-associated > Mammals > Digestive system >...
CAGGAGCAGGGTCAGTAAGGTCATCGGCAGGAACGTATACGGCCTGAACCGATGTGATTGATCCTTTCTTGGTAGATGTAATACGCTCCTGAAGAGCACCCATTTCAGTAGCCAGTGTAGGCTGGTAACCTACGGCTGAAGGCATACGTCCAAGAAGCGCTGAAACCTCTGAACCAGCCTGCGTGAAACGGAAGATGTTATCAATGAACAAAAGCACATCCTGATTCTTAACGTCACGATAATACTCTGCCATTGTAAGTCCTGAAAGAGCAACTCTCATACGTGCTCCCGGGGGCTCATTCATCTGTCCGTAAACAAGCGCTGTTTTATTTAAAACTCCGCTTTCTTTCATTTCACCGTAAAGGTCATTACCTTCACGAGTACGCTCACCTACACCGGTAAATACGGAAATACCGCCGTGAGCCTTTGCTACGTTATTGATAAGCTCCATAATAAGGACTGTCTTACCAACTCCGGCACCACCAAACAAACCGATCTTACCACCCTTTGCATAGGGGCAGATAAGGTCAACGACTTTAATTCCTGTCTCAAATATTTCGGTAGCCGGGACCTGATCTTCAAAAGAAGGAGCAGGTCTGTGAATAGGCCATCTCTCCTGAGTTGTAGGTGCAGGCTGATTATCAACCGGTTCACCTAGAAGATTGAATATTCTTCCAAGACATTCGTCACCAACGGGAACTGAGATTGGTCCGGCTGTATCTACCGCATCAATTCCACGGACAAGTCCGTCCGTAGAACTCATCGCAATACAACGGACTACGTCATCACCAATCTGCTGTGCAACCTCGGCAATAAGAGTTGTATCACCATTTTTTATTTCAATAGCATTATGCAGATCGGGAAGCTCACCCTCGCCAAAACGGATGTCAAGGACAGGTCCTGTTACCTGTATTACCTTTCCAACATGTTTTTCACTCATCTGTGAGTACTCCTTTGTTTTTCTTTTACTAATCCCTTATTTAACACCTTTTAGAAATGTTAAAATCAAGGTTCTTCCGCACCAGCAACGATCTCTGTGATTTCCTGCGTGATGCTTGCCTGTCTTGCTCTGTTATAGTACAAACTCAAAGTTTCGATCATTTCTTCTGCGTTGTCGGTAGCTGCTTCCATTGCAGTTCTTCTGGCTGCAAGTTCACTTGCAACCGAGATGTTAATACTGGAATAGAGCACCCCCGCCAAATACTCCGGAACAACCGTATTGAATACTGTTTCGCTGTCCGGTTCGTACAAAATCAGAGATCCTGACCTTACAGCCTCTCCATCTTCACCTTTAAGATCCGAAAGCGGAAGTATTGGTGATGCTTTTGGAACCTGAGACATCATTGATATAAAGTCCGTGTAACATAGGAAAATATGTCCGAATCTTCCTTCTTTGTATGCGTCACACAAGATTTTTGCTACCGAAAAGCAATCAGATATATTTACTTTAGCAACTTCAGCAAAATCCTCTGTGAAGATCGGAACGTTTCTGTGTTTGAAGTACTCTACAGATTTTTTTCCTATAGGAAGTACTTCTATATCACGTCCTTTTGTCTCACTTTCCATAAACTTGAAGAGGTTTGAGTTGTATCCTCCTGCAAGGCCTCTGTCACCGGCGATTACTACGTATAACCATTTATCACTTTTGCCCTGTCTTGTATATGGGGACTGAAAATCACGGTTACTGTTAGCGATATCTCTTAGTGTGCTAAGCAATGTTCCAAGATATGGCTTTGACTTATCAGCCTTTTCTTTAGCCTTTCTCAGCTTACTTGCAGCAACCAGCTGCATCGCCTTTGTAATCTGCATGGTGCTTTGTACGCTTTTTATCCGGAGCTTCACAGCTTTCATATTAGCAGCCATGTATTATCCTCCGTTATTTTTTTCCGGCAACAAATTTGTCTGTGTATGCCTTAAGTGCACCTTTAAGCTTCTCTTCTGAATCGCCTTCAAGTTTTCCTGTATCACGGATAGCCTGCATTACAGAGCTTCCATCAGGGTTGGTATCAAGGAATTCATACAGACCAGCCTCATACTCAGCGATATCTGAAGGTTCAACTTCTGTAAGGACGTTGTTGATAACAGCATACAGAATGGCAACCTGTTTCTCTACGGGTACCGGTGAACTACGATCCTGCTTAAGAACCTCCACAATTCTTTCACCCTGTGCAAGACGCGCCTTGGTATCTTCATCAAGGACTGATCCGAACAGAGCGAAGCTCTGCAGCTCACGATACTGTGAATAAATAAGCTTAAGTGTTCCGGCAACTTTCTTCATGGCCTTGATCTGAGCATTACCACCTACACGGGATACTGAGATACCGGGGTTAACAGCCGGCATGATGCCCGAGTGGAAAAGCTCCGTCTCAAGGAATATCTGTCCATCTGTGATGGAGATAACGTTTGTCGGAATGTATGCGGATACGTCTCCGGCCTGTGTCTCGATGATAGGCAGAGCAGTAAGTGAACCACCGCCGTTCTCATCGGAAAGCTTAGCCGCACGCTCCAAAAGTCTACTGTGCAAATAGAATACGTCACCGGGATATGCTTCACGTCCCGGGGGTCTTCTGATAAGAAGGGAGAGAGCACGATAAGCAACAGCGTGCTTTGAAAGGTCATCATAGACAACCAATACGTGCTTACCCTTGTTCATAAAGTACTCACCCATTGTGCAGCCTGTATAAGGAGCAATGTACTGCAGAGGGCTGGGTTCAGATGCTGTAGCAGCTACAACAATTGAATACTCCATAGCGCCTGCTGCCTGCAGTTCAGCAACGAGTGAAGTAACTGTTGATCTCTTCTGACCGATCGCAACATAGATACAGATTACATCTTTTCCCTTCTGGTTGATGATCGTATCAATAGCAATTGTGGTCTTACCTGTCTGACGGTCACCGATAATAAGCTCACGCTGTCCACGTCCAATCGGGATCATGGAGTCGATAGCTTTGATACCGGTCTGCAAAGGCTCTTTAACCGGCTGTCTTTCGATAATTCCGGGTGCCTTGATCTCAACAGGTCTGTAATCGTCTGATTCGATAGGGCCTGCGCCATCTATCGGCTGTCCAATAGCATTAACTACACGGCCTATCATTGCATCGCCTACCGGAACAGATACAACTCTTCCGGTACGTTTTACGGTCTGTCCTTCACTGATTCCTACATCTTCTCCGAACAAAACCGCAGATACTACTGTTTCTTCGAGGTTCTGAGCCATTCCGAATGTTCCGTTCTCGAACTCAAGAAGCTCTCCTGACATACAGTTCAGGAGTCCGCTTACTCGTGAAATACCGTCACCAACGGTAAGAACTGTTCCGGTCTCATTCTGAATGATCGCATTTTGATAGTTTTTGATCTGGCTTCGAATAACCTCGGATATTTTTTCTGGTTTTAATTCCATTCTAAAAGCCTCCGTGGTTTACAATTTTATTCAACCGGCGCCGGGGATAAATCCCTGTTCACCAATCACATGACTGTTTCGTCAACCTTCTTGCGAAGTTCTTCAAGGCGTCCCTGGACTGTTCCGTCAAAGAGCTTGCCTTCGATATCAACTCGAATACCTCCAAGAACAGATGCATCGGTTTTCTGGGATAAAAGAATCTTTTTCCCCGTAATAGATTCGAGTTTGTGTTTAAGAGCATCTATCTGGGAATCGTTTAGAGTGATCGCACTTGTTACGATGGCCTCTGCTATTCCGTGATCTTTATTGTAGCTCTCCCTGAATCTGCGGCTGCATGCTGAAAACTGTCTGAGCAATCCTCTTTCAACGAGGATCTTGATAAAGTTGAGCAGATACGGTTGTAACTGTCCGTCAAATGCTTCATCTACCAGTTTCAGTCTCTCCTTCTTTGGAACCGAGGGCTCCGACAGAAGTGTTATGTAGTCGGGATTCTCCTTGAAAATCTCTTTAACCGATTCCATCTGACCAAGAATGTCATCCGTAAGGTTTTCCGAAAGTGCCAGATCATACAGACTCTGTCCGTATAAATCTCCAGCCTTTGTCATGACGCCTCCCCTACATTGTTAATAAACTCATCAATCAGTTTCCTGTGATCGTTCTCGTTGATTTCCTTTTCTACGACTTTTCCTGCAATATCCATCGCAAGTCCGCCGATAGTGTCCTTAGCCTCGTTGATGGCTTTCTTTTTCTCTTGCGCGATATCCGCTTCTGCTCTGGCAGTAAGTTGTGCAGCCTGTTCTTTGGCTTCCTTCACAATATTATCTGCCTTGCCCTGAGCCTCTTTCTGCGCTGTAGCAACTATTTCAGCAGCCTGTGCCTGTGCTGATGAAAGACTTGTTTCATATTCCTTCTTCATGGTTTCGGCTTTTTCTTTTGCTTCACGCGCACCCTTTAATTCAGCTTCAGTCATCTTCTGTCTCTTTTCGAGAATGTCATTGACAGGCTTGAAAAGAAATTTTTTAATGAGCCACAACTGAATAAACAGGTTGCAGAGCTGGGCAATGAACGTCCACGGAACTATTCCTACTAATCCCTGTGTATCCATTCGCGTACCTCCGTACTAACAAACTTACTTCAGATAATTCATGAATGTTCCAGGTGCAACGAAGATAAGAAGAAGACCTGTAACGAAACCATAAATACCGGTTGTCTCTGCTACGGCACAACCAAGAAGCATAGTACTTGTAACGTCGCCCTTACACTCAGGCTGACGTCCGATAGCTTCAAGAGCCTTAGAAACGGCAGTTCCTTCACCAATACCAGGTCCGATACCTGCGATAAGCGCACATCCTGCACCTATTCCACAGCCTGCAAGTGCAATACCTCTAGCTAACAACTGATAATCACCCATGTTTTTTTCCTCCTAGAAAAAATGTTTTTTTGTTATAAATAATAATTACTGTATTTAGTTTTTCTGTGTATCAACCTTCTGCGGCATTCGCAATGTACATGATAGTAAGCATTGAGAAAATGAATGCCTGCATAACTCCTGTGAACCAGTCAAAATAAACGCCTAAGACTGCAGGAATACCAACACTTAGAATCGGAATCTGTGAAAGCACTGCTCCAACTGTTCCGGGGATCAGACCCAAAATAGCTGATGATGCAAGTGCAAGTGCTGCATATATAAGTCCGTCAATAACTACGCCGGAAAGAATATTACCAAAATGACGGCACGCCATACTTACCGGAGTTGCAAACTCTGAAAGAATATTAAACGGCGTAAGTACCGGGATAGGCTGAGTGAATCCTTTCAGATAACCACCTATTCCTCCTGCTTTTATTTTGGTTGCAGTGATAATCACAAATACTACTACAGCCCATGCAGCTTCTGTCGCCAGATCCGCAGTCGGGCTTCTAAGTCCTACCAGACAAATAAGGTTAGAAACAACACTGGTTGTAAAAATAGTTGCAACCAGAGGAATCAACTTATCAAACTTGGTTGATCCGGTATTGCCTCTTACAAAATTGTTGGCAGTCTCGACCAGCATTTCTGCAATTGCTTGCCGCTTTGAAATGTTCTCGACCTGAAGATTTCTCGTCAGGAAGATACACAGCAGTGTTATGATGACCATTACGATCCAGCTGACAACCAGTGTCTCAGTGATCTGAAAATCACCAAGTACCGGGACTCCCGTATGGATGGTGTAAAAGATCTTACTGCCAGTAATTTCAAAGTTCATACGTTAGTATCACCTTCCTTTCCTCGCAGATAGTATTCCGCGAATTTTTATTAAAAAGCTTGGAATAAAAAGAGGAATGATACCTGTCACAAGATTTATAGCCGGAACAAAGATTGCTATAACAACCCATACCAACTGGATCAATGTGCGGTAGCGAAGACTTACTGCCATGGTACTTCTGGCTCTGTCATCTTCCTCCTGATTCATTCCGGCGATCTTCTGTACTGTAAGCCCCATCCAAAAGAAGTTGCCTACTGCGACAATAGTTCCACCTGCCGCACCTATGAAGACCGTATAATCAAAAGGTGCATATGAAGGCACCACTTGATGCAAAACAAAAAAACAAATAATAACAAGTATTGAGGCAACTGATGTGCCTATCAAGATAAATGAAGTTTCCTTCTTAACAGCTTGCTGAACTCCCATACAAAACTTATTCCTCTCCATTAGACGTGCTTATTAAAAGACACCTCTTTTTCGTCACGTTTTTTCTTCTCCGTTTTGCCTATTACCTCCAGATAAACCTTGTATCCGGTCATGATCGAGCCTCCGAGTCCAAAGAATATTCCAATGATGTAGATCCACCCCGGAAGTCCCATACCCGTAGTTAGCTGATAGCATATAAAAATGCACACAAGAATCGGCGCTACCAGGGATAACCCCAGTTGCCCCACCATTGCAAACTGCGTCATTAACTTGGAAAAATCTTTTGATTTTTTAATCATTTGAACTGATTTCGACTCTTCATTCTGATAATTTGTACAAATCCGAAATTACGCAACATATATTTCAATAATACAAGTGTTTTTCAGAAAATACAATTGCTTAGGCTAGATTTTACAAACATTTTAGTTTTGTTCATCTCTAAAACTCGAGTTCCATTTTATTTCTATTTTGAGACTAAAAAAATTCATTTTTTTGCAAAAATTACTTGTATAAAAATCTAATTTTGCAAATTGGATATATAATTAAGAAAAGAATGTCGGTCGCGACATTCTCGCGCCGATAAAAAATACCCCGGAATACCGATATTTGCATCGGCATTCCGGGGTATAAATATTTTTCATTTTATTCTGCGTCATCTACGACAGTTCTGATGTGGAGTTCTTCAAGCTGCTTCTCTGTTACTTCGCCGGGAGCATTCATCATTACGTCCTGAGCATTCTTGTTCATAGGGAACGGAATGATCTCTCTGATTGAATTCTCGCCTGCAAGAAGCATAACCATACGGTCTACACCAGGTGCAATACCTGCGTGCGGCGGTGCACCATAGCAGAATGCATTGTACATAGCAGGGAACTTAGCCTTAACATCTTCCTCGCCAAGTCTTACCATCTCAAATGCCTTGATCATGATCTCTGGATCATGGTTACGAACAGCACCTGATGAAAGCTCAACGCCGTTACATACAAGGTCATACTGATCTGCCATGATATCGAGCGGATCGATCTCGCCTCTCTCTGCCTTAAGAAGAGTCTCCATGCCGCCACTTGGCATTGAGAAAGGATTGTGACAGAACTCAAGCTCTCCTGACTCTTCGCCGATTTCGTACATAGGGAAATCAACGATCCAGCAGAATGCATACTGCTCTTTATCCATATGTCCGGGTACTGCTGCACCAAATGTCTTGATTGAAACACCTGCGATTTTCTGAGCCATTCCCTTTTTGCCTGCGCCTATAACAACAAGGTCGCCTGCCTTAAGTGAAAGTGCGGAAATCACTTCGTCTTTTCTTTCCTGAACAAACTTTGCAATTCCTCCGACAATCTCTCCGTTTTCATCAAGTCTGAACCAGTAAGGCTTAGAGCCTGCCTGTACTTCAACTTCTGCAATTGTCTTATCTATGAATTTACGGCTCTCTTTGAAATCAGAAATAACAACAGCTTTAATGCATACTTCTGTGCTGTCTCCGGCCTTTAAAGCGCCTTCGCTTGCATCTGCAGCTTCCTGTGATACTGTGCTTGCAAAAGGTCCAAATCCGCAATCCTTAAGTACCTCTGTAGCATCTGTAGCTGTGAGGTCAATTCTAAGGTCAGGCTTATCTGTTCCGTATTTCTCCATAGCTTCAAGGTAAGGAATACGTGCAAAAGGTGCCTCAGATGCTCTGTCATAAGTGCCATACTTAGCAAAAATAGGAGGAAGAACATCCTCGCAAACAGAAAAGACATCTTCCTGAGAAGCAAAAGCCATCTCCATATCAAGCTGATAGAATTCTCCCGGGCTTCTGTCTCCTCTTGCATCCTCATCTCTAAAGCAGGGTGCGATCTGGAAATATCTGTCAAAGCCTGAAGTCATAAGGAGCTGCTTGAACTGCTGAGGCGCCTGGGGAAGTGCATAGAACTTTCCGGGGTGCTTTCTTGCAGGAACAAGGTAATCTCTTGCACCTTCAGGTGATGATACTGTAAGAATAGGAGTTGTGATCTCCATAAAGCCATGCTCTGTCATAGCCTGTCTGAGTGCAGCTATTACATTACATCTTAAAACGATATTCTGCTTAACTTCCGGATTTCTAAGATCAAGATAACGGTACTTAAGTCTTGTTGTCTCATCGGCCTCGCGGCTTCTGTTTATTTCAAAAGGAAGTTCGTTATATCTGCAACGACCAAGAACCTCTACCTTTTCAGGCACAACTTCGATATCTCCGGTTGCCTGCTTGGGGTTTTTAGAGCTTCTCTCTCTGACTGTACCCTCAACTGAGATAGTTGATTCTTTATTGATTCCCTTAACGGTCTTCATCATATCTTCATTTTCGATGACTACCTGAGTGGTTCCGTAAAAATCTCTCAAAACCACAAATCCGAGCTCTGCGCCGACTTCACGAAGATTTTCAAGCCATCCGACAAGCTTGACCTTCTGACCGGCATGCTCTATTCTGAGCTCTCCACATGTATGTGTACGCGACTGCATCATAATGTTACTACTCCTTCTATAACGCATTAAAATTCTTCTAAGTTAATCACTGCAACATTTTATACCTTTTCAAAATTCAAAACAAGGTTTAAATCTCACATGGCATCAGCTTCATAACTTAGTTCATAATTTTCATGCCCGGGAACCATATTCCATTCCCTTATGATTCTCTCTATAGGAGTATTTCCGTCATGCGGCGCTATATCAGTCATTATAACAACCACCTGGTTTTTGCCGCTTAATGACACCACATCGTTACTGCGTATATTAATAGACAGAACTTCAAGGAATTTGTCCATAACCTCACTGTCTACCTCGTTGCCGTCTTTTCCGTTTAAAACAAATTCCACAAGCCAGACATTGACAAGTGTCCTCTTATACAAGCGTTTTAAGAGTCTGTATACAACCTGTAATTTATCAAAGTCAACATAATAAGCTCCATCGCCGGGATTACGCTCTCCCAGGATCATTTTTATCGAGTCGATCCCGGTTGCATTTGTCTTCTTACTGCCGGGCGAGGATTTATCATTTCTGTAAAGCGCATATCCATGCTTGCCGTTTTGTTTGACATTATACAAAGCTTTATCCGCATTCCTGAAAAGCTCATTATAATCAGTTCCTCCATCAGGTACCAAAACAACTCCAGCAGAAACGCCTATCGGTATGTTCACATTTTCACCGATAAGGTTTATTGCGACGTTTTTCACTTCATTATTGAGGATTCTGACCTTTTCGGAAATAGTTCCTTCTTCTGTTGCATTTGTTATAAACATTACAAACTCATCTCCGCCGATCCTTCCAACAAAATCTTCGTCTCTGATATTTGCACGCACTATATCTGCAAACCCCATAAGGACACTATCTCCCATCTCATGCCCGTGAAGGTCATTGATAAGCTTAAAGTTATCAATATCAAGTACCAAAAGCGCACCGCTTTTTTCTTTGCATATAGTGCGAAGTTCCTGCTCGGAATAGCTTTTGTTAAAAAATCCGGTAAGACCGTCAATCTTTATCTCTGTTTTCAGCTTTTCAAAGCTGTTCATTCCTACTCGTATACTACCTATCAGCCAACCGGCAAACAGAACAAATAAAGCGCAGACAGTAAACAGATATATTTTAAAGTAAGTTCTTTCAAACATCTGTGATTCTTTTTCGATCAGGTATGTCTCTTCTTTAACGGCCTTTTTTCCTGCAAGATCAAGTACCTGCACATGAAGTGTATATTCTCCGTACGGAAGACTAAGGTAACTAAGATTTTTCATCTCCCTCTGATAGCAGATAACCCCATCATCCTCGGTTCCCTCAAGATATATGTGCAACATAGGATTTGAAAGGGTATAGTTTAGAACAGATACATTTATCTGGATCCTGTCCATGGATGCGGGAATGATATATTTACCTTCTTCATTCGGCTTTATTATTTCGTCACCAAGCAGCAGCTTAGTAAGCCTTATATCATAATTAGTATTATTGTCATAGATGCCATGTATATCCATCTTTTGTACGCCATCAGAGCAGCACAAAAACAGATCGTTACCATAAAAGCAGCAGGTCGCATTAGCTGTAAGAGAGGAATACAATCCCCTCCCCTTATTCAGGAGCATATAACTGTATTCACCATCTGCAAGAAGATCTGCCTTGTCGACAACGAATATTCCCGCACTTGATGTGATCCACACCTTATTGTCCGCCACCAGGAAAACATCATAATTATTCTTGTACGGAAATCCGGCAAGCTTACGAAGGTTGTTGTTCTTATCCAGATAGTAAAGTGCATTACTCGTAACATAGATATATCCATCATCACAGGGAACAACTTTTAATATCACAAGTGAATCAAGACCGTTTTTTTCATCATAATGCTCTACTATTTTTCCATTATCAATGATGAAAACGCCGGTTCCGTCCGTACCCGCCAAAATAGCACCATCTTGTGATTCGACCATAGAAAGGACCTGAGTTGTAAGACCTTGTTTTTCATCCATTGTCTTTACAACTTCTCCATCCTTAATAAAGCTCAGACCCGTGGTTGATGCAGCTACAATTGTTCCGTCAGATAGTTCCAAGGTCATCCTGAATCTGCTGCCTTCGGTTTTTTTCTTTAATTCATTAAAGAAAATCACATCCCCATTGTCAGTAATTTCAATGAGACCATTTTCACCATAGGTACTTACCCATAAATTCCCACGTGAATCCTCCATTAAATGGCGTATTCTGACTCCATCAAATATTTCAGGATGATTTATGGGAACAGAATAATATGTTTTCAGATCGATCGTCACAAGTCCCGTATTCGTTCCGACATACAAAAGACCGTCCTTAACAAGAACGCTGTTGACGACCTCGCTGTCTACATCAGCTTTTGCAAATATATTTTCAAAGGGATTCCATGAATACTTCACTATTCCGCGCTTGTTGGAGGAGAACCAGATATTTCCCTGGTGATCGATCATTGAACAACTTATCGATGAGTCAAAATCTTCATCTATGAGATAAGTTGCTTTTCCCTCTTTTGTCAAAAATCCTTTGCCATTTTCACAGCAATAAAAATATCCGGAGTATTTCTCGGAATATATGAGTTTGTTAAAGTTAAAAACTCCTTCGATGTAATATTTCTTTTTTGATACCGCTTTGTCATTTTCAAGGACAATCTGCTGAACATAATTTGAAGTAGTTCCAACAAGATACATACCGTTTCGTACCGCAGTAATAGATGAATAGTCGACATTTTCATCCATCAGATAGTGCTTTGTTACTACCTCTTTTCCTCTGACAAAGACAACATCTCCGCTATTTGTAATGCCGGCAACAACTCCGTTTGAACCGCAGGTCAGGTTGTATACACCTATTATCCCAAAGTCAGTGAATCTGTAGAGTGTCCCTTCTTTATCTATTACAGAAAGATTGGCTGTAGTACCGACATATATATTTCCGGCATTATCCTCGCAGATCGCTCTTATCGCATTAGCAGCAAGTCCTTCTTTCTTGGTGTAAAAAATGATGTCATCATCGCCCCTCCAACAAGCAACTCCGCTATCATTCGTTCCAATCCAGAGATATCCGTTTGAGTCAACAAACAGGCACATTACATTATTAATTCTCTCGTCTATTTTCAGCGCCTCAAACCGGTATCCGTCAAAGCGGTACAAACCTGAATATGCCCCCGCATAAATATAGCCGTCAGCTCCCTGGGCAATAGTATTTATTTCAATGGTTTCAAGTCCGTCATCGGTATCATATCTTACTGCCGCAAAATCAGCACTAAAATCATACGCATAAGCCTCTGTTTTGAAAAACATAAGTGAAGCAGCCGCAGTTAGAAGCAAAACAAGCTTTGTGAATTTTCGCCTGTCGAAGATTTTCCTGTATGCATAAATAAGCCCAATTGCTATGAACACACTTATAGACTTATCAGGTATATCAATGAAAGCCTCACCCAAAACCATACACAAAACAGGCACATGGACATTTCTTGAAAGCATATCAACAAGGGCATCACCCCATATATTGCCTGTGTAACCCTTATACATAATAAAATTGATCGGAGTAGAGAGTACGACTGCTACTATACCTGCAAAAACAGCTGTAGAAGCAACGGAAATAATAGAATATTTTTGCGTTTTGGGGAACAATAATCCTACAGAAATTCCTATACCTACCGATACTACGATATAGATGAGGTAAACGGGGTTCATAAAACCTGTAACTAAACTGGTGAGTGCACCACAAAGAGCCCCTCCTACAGGGCCCAATACTATTGCACATATCAGCGTACCTATTGCATCAAGCCAGAACGGCAGCTGCAATCTGATTGCAATTTGATTTCCTATGAGGTTCATAACTATGCACAAAGCGATAAGCACAAGGCCACGCCATCCACCAATTTTCTTCATCGCCTTCCCCAAAAGAAACTGCTAAACATGTAAAAAACATCAACCCTTCTGTTTACCTAAAGGATAAATTAATTTTATCATCACGCTATTACCCACTCAATTAACTTTCATTTCAAAAAAATAAACATTGTATTAAATTTTATTATATTTTGTGCTAAACTTAAGTGTACTAATTAGTTTCTTACAGCTTTATCACATACACTTTCTATGTAAAAAAGTGATACAGCTCTGATTCTTAATTAAATCTCCTAACGAAAGGTGGTGGTTTTATGAAGCAGGATAAACATATATCAAACGATAACCCTGTGCCCCGAAGTAGCACGCTTAGTAAAGCCTCATCGAAAGGAGATATTTTCCCATGGAAGAAAGCAACATCATGGATTTAGTATGCTCGCTCCTTGAAAGCAAGCAATACACCAAACTTCGTCAGACACTTGCTGAGATGAACACGGCCGATATAGCTGCTATCATGGACGACATGGAGAACGAAGACTCTCTTAAAATGTTCCGCATCCTGCCAAAGGATATTGCTGCGGATGTATTTGCCGACCTTGAAATTGAGGATCAGCAGTATATAATTCAGTCTCTTTCAGATAAAGAAGCCGGTAACATCATCGATAACCTGATGGCCGATGATGCAACTGACCTTCTGGAAGAAATGCCCGCAAGTATAGTAAAGAAAATTCTTGCCAATGCAAGACCCGATACCAGAGCAGATATTAATCATCTTCTAAGATACCCTGAGGATTCCGCAGGTTCTATCATGACTGTGGAGTATATGGATCTAAAAGAAGACATGACCGTATCTCAGGCAATAGACAGGATCAGGAAAATCGGTCTTGACTCAGAAACCGTTAATATCTGCTACGTAGTGACCAATCAAAGAATTCTTGTTGGTACCGTAGCTTTAAGATATCTGCTTATCAAAAAAGCAGATGAAAAGATTGGCGACATAATGAACACCAAGGTCATTAGCATAAATACTATGACCGACCAGGAAGAAGCCGCCAACATGTTCAAAAAGTACGACTTTACAGCCATGCCTGTTGTCGATAACGAAAACAGGATGATCGGTATCATCACCATCGATGACGTAGTGGACATCATCGAAGAAGAGGCTACCGAGGATATCGAGAAGATGGCAGCTATCATTCCCTCAGATAAGCCATATTCCCGAATTGGTATTTTGGACACATATAAAAACAGAATGCCATGGCTTTTATTTTTGATGATCAGTGCAACATTTACAGGTGCCATAATCACTAAATTTGAAGATGCCCTGTCAGCTTATGTGGTACTTACAGCTTATATTCCGATGCTGATGGATACAGGTGGTAACGCAGGTTCACAGGCTAGCGTTTCCATCATCCGTGGTTTATCACTTGGAGAAATAGAATTCCCCGAGATATTCAAGGTATGGTGGAAGGAAGTCAGAGTCGCACTCCTTTGCGGAATTACGCTTTCAGCTGCAAACTTTATAAAGTTGCTTTTTTTGGATAAGCTTACTATTTCAGTTGCCGCTGTTGTGTGCATCACACTGCTAATTGTTGTTATCATTGCAAAAAGTATCGGATGTCTACTGCCTATGTGCGCAGACAGACTTGGTTTCGACCCTGCTGTTATGGCATCTCCTATGATCACTACAATCGTAGATGCTGTATCACTTCTTGCATACTTTACAATTGCAACTCATCTTTTACACCTTCAAGTTTAAATTACAAAACAAACCCGCAGGCTATGGAAGTCTGCGGGTTTTCTGCTAGCAAAATATTTATTAAAATTTGTAGTGACTTTTAATTGTTGTCTTCTTTATTTTTGTTTTCATGTGGTCATAGAAGGTTCCCTTTATCTTACTGTTTTTTATGGACACCTTTTTCCCTGAGTAGTTACCGCAATCACCATTTAAGGTGCATTTAGATATTGTCACATTTTTGGCCACTGTCTTGTTATTACTTGCATAATAAGGATTGAGTATCATGACTGCCATAAACTGTCCATTTTTATTTCCTTTTTTGGCAGACTTAACTGTAGTATTTTTTATCGCGATATTCTTGCAGACCTCATTCCCTTTGAGATTTCCACCGTTAGTGTTGGGCTCTATAAGTATTCCGCACTGAGGCGCAGCACCTTTTGCATTTTTGATCACGCATTTATCTATAGTTACATTGTCAGCATCGACAATAGCTATGTTGTTTCGTCTGTTTCCGGTAATTGTACAGTCCTTTATCTTGACTGTATTACAGCCATTGTTTCCGCCATTCCCAATATATATTCCATCACCCCAGTTGTTAGAAATATTCATACCGATAATATTGATATTAGTACTGTCGGCTATAACTATTCCATGGCCTTCATCTGCTTCTCCCTGGCCACTGTGCTTATTTTTTTCACCTACAATCCGCCCTCCGGATACAGTGACATTATTGCACCACTTAATCCTAAGAACCTGATAATTGTCCAGTTTGCTTGGCTCAACAACAAGCTTTGTGTTCTTATCCATCTGAAGGGTTACATTATCCCTCATCTCAAGTCCATATCCATTTCCGCCAGACTCACTTAGTTTAATATTATATTCTCCCGAAGATAACACAACGGTTCCGCCGCCTGCCTCATTAGCTGCTCTTATAGCACTGTTTATTTCGTCTGTATCACTTTTGTTATCACCGGGATAAGCTCCGTAATCCGCCGCATTAAAAGTTCCCTGCGCTTTTACTGATACCCCTGTTCCCGGCAAAGCAAGTGAAACAGGAACAAAAAGAAGTGCTGCAAGGGATACCGATATATTTTTATTTCTATTAAGCATAAAAAACACCTCCATAGCAATATATACTTATTCATTAAAATGATTATATTTCACTTAAAGCCTAATGACCATAAACATTCCATAAAATAACGAAAAAGAAAACTCATTAACGAAATACTGATCGATTTCGTTAATGAGTTTATAATTATAGCATAACTGCTAATTTCTATTATGCGATTGGGCGTATCAATTACATTCTCTCATGGCATGTTCTGCTGATAACATCCATCTGCTGCTCACGAGTAAGATCGATGAACTTAACTGCATAACCTGATACACGGATTGTGAAGTTGGCATATTCAGGCTTTTCAGGATGCTCCATAGCATCTTTAAGTTTTTCTACACCAAACACGTTAACATTGAGGTGATGTGCACCCTGATCGAAGTATCCATCCATTACATTAACAAGTCTGTCTGCTCTCTCGTTGTCGTCATGTCCAAGAGCACCGGGATTGATGGTCTGTGTATTTGAAATACCATCAAGAGCATACTCGTAAGGAAGCTTAGCAACTGAGTTAAGAGAAGCAAGAAGTCCTGACTGCTCAGCACCATAAGCCGGGTTTGCACCGGGTGCAAATGGAGCATATGCCGGTCTTCCGTCCGGAAGAGCACCTGTAGCCTTACCATAAACTACGTTTGATGTAATTGTAAGGATTGATGTTGTAGGCTCTGAATTTCTGTATGTGTGGTTCTTCTTAACTTTCTTGAGGAAAGTCTTAAGAAGCCATACTGCTATCTCATCAGCTCTCTCATCATCATTACCATACTTAGGGAAGTCACCCTCTACCTTGTAATCAACTACAAGACCTGACTCATCACGAACTGTCTTTACCTTAGCATACTTAATAGCACTAAGTGAGTCTACTACATGTGAGAATCCTGCGATACCGGTTGCAAATGTACGACGTACATCTGTATCGATAAGAGCCATCTCTGCTGCTTCATAGTAGTACTTATCATGCATGTACTGGATGAGGTTGAGGATATTTACATAAAGGCTTGCAAGCCAATCCATCATCTTGTCATACTTTGCCATTACCTCATCATAGTCAAGATACTCAGATGTGATAGGCGCATATTCAGGACCTACCTGCATGTGGTTGCCCTGCTTATCAAGGAACTTCTCATCCTTACCACCGTTGATAGCATAAAGAAGACACTTTGCAAGGTTTGCTCTGGCACCGAAGAACTGCATTTCCTTACCTGTCTGTGTAGCTGATACACAGCAGCAGATGCTGTAGTCATCGCCCCATACAGGTCTCATAACATCATCATTCTCATACTGGATAGAAGATGTTGTAACTGAAATCTTAGCAGCGTACTTCTTAAAGTTCTTAGGAAGTCTTGAAGAGTAAAGAACTGTAAGGTTAGGCTCGGGTGAAGGTCCCATGTTTTCAAGTGTATGAAGGAATCTGTAGTCGTTCTTTGTAACCATGTGACGACCATCCATTCCAAGGCCACCAACTTCAAGAGTTGCCCAAACAGGATCTCCTGAGAACAGCTGATTGTAGCTGGGGATACGTGCAAACTTAACCATGCGGCACTTCATTGTAAGATGATCAATAAGCTCCTGTGCCTCACTCTCAGTAAGTGTGCCTTCCTTAAGATCTCTTTCAATATAAATATCAAGGAATGTTGAAACACGGCCAACTGACATAGCAGCACCGTTCTGTGTCTTGATTGCTGCAAGGTATCCAAAGTATAACCACTGAACAGCTTCTTTTGCATTCTTAGCAGGCTGTGAAATATCAAAACCATACGCAGCTGCCATTTCCTTCATTCCGCGGAGCGCTCTCATCTGCTCAGCGATCTCTTCACGCTGTCTGATGATATCATCTGTCATAACACCGCAACCGCAAAGTGCGAAGTCTTCTTTCTTCTGCTCAATAAGGAAGTCGATACCATAAAGAGCAACTCTACGATAATCGCCTACGATACGTCCACGTCCGTAAGTATCCGGAAGCCCTGTTACAATGTGACTGTGTCTTGCAGCCAGCATCTCAGGTGTGTATGCATCAAAAACAGCCTGATTGTGTGTCTTGTGATACTCTGTGAAGATCTTGTGGAACTTCTCATTTACCTTATATCCGTAAGTATCTGCAGCCTGCTCAGCCATTTTGATACCACCATAAGGCATGAATGCTCTCTTAAGAGGCTTGTCTGTCTGAAGACCAACAACCTTCTCAAGATCTTTCATAGATTCATCTATATATCCGGGGCCATAAGCTGTAAGACCTGAAACTACCTCTGTCTCACACTCGAGAACACCACCGTTCTCACGCTCCTTCTTCTGAAGCTCCTGCAATTTGCCCCAAAGCTTATCTGTAGCCTCTGTAGCATCTGCAAGAAAGCTCTCATCTCCCTCATACATTGTGTAATTGTTCTGGATAAAGTCTCTTAAGTTTACTTCATCAGTCCACTTGTTACCTTTAAAACCTCTCCACTCTTCTCTCATTAAATTACTCCTCTCTGGTACATATGATAACTAGAATAAGGTTTAGTTATTGCGTTATTAGAACAATCTATATAAAATGCATCAAATGCATGACCACAATATATAGTATATTGTAATATAGATACCACAATATGTATACAGTGCATTTTGCACCCGAAGTGTATTCTTGCATATATCGATTTACTTTGCAACCCAAGGCCAAGCAAAAACATGCTTATTGACAATTTATGTCAGCATAGGCTAACAAAACGCACAGGAAAACACTGGCTTTTCACCAGTGTTTTTTGTTTTTATATATAATGACAATTTTTTAACGCATTCTATGGGTTTACTTGTAGAATTTTCTTAGCATTCTCTATTCTATCCGGTGATGGCGCTTCCACATCTTTTAAGCCATATTCAATACCAAGCTCTTCCCACTTGAACCGACCAAGCGAGTGATAAGGAAGCACATCTACTCTCTCAACATTGCTTAGAGTATCGATGAATTCTCTGGTTTTTTTCAGGTACTCATCATTATCCGTTATTCCGGGCACAAGTACATGCCTTATCCAAATAGGTTTGCCAATGTCAGAAAGATATCTGAAGCACTCCAGAATATTCTTGTTTGTTTTACCTGTAAGTTTAATATGCTCGTTCTCGTCTATATGTTTGATATCAACAAGCAGTCTGTCCGTATATTTCATTAACGTCTCAAACTGTGAGAAAAAGGGTTCTTCAAAAGTAAAGGGCTCTGCCGCAGTATCTATACAGGTATCGATACCTCTTTCCTTTGCCTCCTTGAATAGTTCTATCAAAAAAGGAAGCTGAAGAAGAGGCTCACCGCCGCTTACAGTTATCCCGCCTTCTTCTCCCCAATAAGATCTGTACCTTTCAGCCTGGTCAAGCAGAGCTGACGGTGTTCTTATATCCTTTGATTCAGGATTCCATGTGTCTGCATTATGGCAGTATTTACAGCGCAGATTGCAGCCCTTAAGGAATATGATAAATCTTACTCCGGGTCCATCCACTGACCCAAAAGTTTCAATTGAATGTATTCTTCCTTCAGTCAATCTCTCACGCTTTCCATTCATCAACCTGGTCGCTGAGCCACTTTGCGAATACATCCACACCTTCACCTGTCTTTGCGCAGATAGGAATGATCTCAGCTTTGGGATTTCTCATATGGATATATTCCTTGCACTTCTCCATATCAAAGTCAAAGTACGGAGCTACATCTATCTTGTTTATAAGCACAACATCACAGATGCTGAACATAAGAGGATACTTAAGAGGTTTATCATGTCCCTCGGGGACTGAAAGGATCATTGCATTCTTGGAAGCGCCTGTGTCAAACTCAGCAGGACATACAAGATTTCCTACATTCTCAAGAATAGCAAGGTCAACATCTCCCTCTACAAGTGCATCAAGTCCCTGTCTTGTCATGTCAGCATCAAGGTGGCACATGCCGCCTGTGTGAAGCTGAATTGCCTTAACTCCGGTATCTGCTATCTTCTTCGCATCCACATCAGAATCAATATCAGCCTCCATTACGCCGATATTGTATTTATCTTTAAGTGCTGCAATTGTAGCCTTAAGAGTGGTTGTTTTTCCTGATCCGGGTGATGACATGAGGTTTAGAAGAAATATCTTCTTTTCCTTAAGCTCTTTTCTAAGAAGCTCTGCTCTCTCATCATTGCTCTCAAAAACACTTCTCTTTAGTTCAATTACTCTGGTACTCATTTATAATACTTCCTTTCAATAAACAACTGACAATATATTACTTTTCCTGTTGTTTTTTCTGTTTCTTCTTTTTAGCCTTATCCTTTTTCTTCTCAGACTTTGGCTCTTTTTCTTCTTCCAAGTTCATTATATTCGCAATGATCTCATGATCCTCAGCAAATGAAGGATTGATCTCATCCTCATCTTCGCCGCTTCTCTTGATCGCAGGAAGTCTGTATTTTCTCTCATACATATCAACCTGAACCTCAAAGTCATGATTCTTCTCAGCTTTGAGCTGACCGAGATACTCGTGAGTATCAAAAAGTCCTTCGCTGCCTTCGATTATGCAAACTGCAATATTACTGCAATGATCTGCTATTCTCTCAAAGTCCGTGCCAAGATCAGATAAAATAAAGCCCATGTCTATAGTACATTTTCCTTTGCGAAGTCTTCTGACATGTCTTCGCTTTACTTCCATGTTGATACCATCAATTACTTCTTCCAAAGGCTCTACTGCCTTGGCGAGCTTAAGATCCTGTTCTCTGAAAGCCTTAATTGAAAGATCTACTATTTCTTCAACTGCATTAGTAAAGATTCTAAGTTCTTCCTTTGCCTTAGATGAAAACTTCTCGTTTTTATCGTTCATGGTTCTTGCAGTCTGAGCAACATTTAATGCATGATCACTTATTCTCTCGAAATCTGTGATGCAGTGGATCACGATAGAAAGTGTTCTGGAATCCTTTTCCGAAAGGTGATGGTTGTTTATCTGCATGAGATAGGTTCCAAGCTGATCCTCATATCTGTCAACCTTCTCCTCAAGCTTTCTAACCTTATCGGCCTCTTCCTGATCATATTCATCCATAAGTCCGACAGCTTTCTCCAGACCTTCTTTTGCAAAGAGCGCCATATCGATTGCAACCTGTCTGCTCTGTTCAAGTGCAAATGGCGGGTTTGAAAGGAATCTGGAATCGAGCTTTGTAATATTCTGCATCTCTTCCTGTTCTTCCCTTTCCTTTTCATCGATCGGAATAGTTGCATAAGCCATCTTGACAAGGATGCCTGAGAACGGCACCATTAGCGGGGTTGCCACAAGATTTATAAGTGTATGTATCGAAGCGATACCTACCATTCCTGCCTGTTTATCCATGAAGGCAAAATGTACAAATGCATGTATTATATAGAAAATGATCATGAATGAGACAGCTTTTATCGCATTGAAATACAAATGCATGAGAGCTGTTCTCTTACCGTTTTTATTTGCTCCAAGAGATGAAAGAATAGCTGTAATACATGTTCCAAGCTCTGCACCTACTACAACAGGAAGTGCAACACTATATGGCAAAAATACCGATGCAGACAGAGCCTGCATAACACCGATCGTTCCTGCGGAACTCTGAATGATCATTGTGAAAAGCACACCTACCAGGAATCCCACGAAAGGATTGCTGAAAGTCATGAGAAGTCTCTGAAATCCCTCATCATTTTCAAGAGGTGAAACTGCATCAGACATCATGCTCATTCCGAACATCAATACTGAAAAACCAATGAGAATAATACCGATATTATTCTTTTTATCAGACTTGGAAAACATGTAAAGCGCGATACCGATTATCGCCAAAAATGGTGTAAACGATGTGGGCTTTAAAAGATTGATAATAAAATTATCACTACTGATCGCATTTAATGAAAGAAGCCATGCTGTGAATGTTGTACCCAGGTTAGCTCCAAGAATAATATTGACTGCTTCCTTAAGTGTCATTATTCCTGAGTTAACAAGACCAACTACCATGACTGTTGATGCCGATGACGACTGAACAAGTGCAGTAACTCCTACACCAAACAGATAAGCTATGACAGGATGACTTGTAACTTTGCTAAGGACTGCTTCCAGCTTACCACCTGCTGTCTTGGTAAGTCCTCCACTCATTACGTTCATACCGTACATAAATAACGCAAGTCCTCCTACCAGACCTGCTACCAGCGAAAATAAATCTCTGTAATCCATCCATACCTCCTAATCTTCTCAGGTATTACGTTATTATTCTAATCATCTTAGTCCAATTTGTATCGTAACCGAAAAAAATTCAAATGGCAACTACAAATTTATGAAGATTTTTTGTATTAACCCAAATCAAGAAGCATTTTCAAGTATCTTCCGTACTGTGCTTTGGAAGCGGGGACCTTGATTCCGTTGCCGTAATTATCCCCATATATGTTCTCTTCCACATCAACTTCAGTGGCTGTCTTAAAGCCGAGTTTTTCGCACAGATGGATAGAAATTACATTTTCTTTTTTTACCAGTGCCTGAAGGCTCTTAAAAAGCAGTACTTCCTTTCCGTATCGTATTATTGCAGAGCACACTTCGTAGGCATATCCCTGCCTTTGATATTTTGTTCCTATAAGAAATCCCAGTTCAATATCGTCAAAACCGTTCCTGATGCTAAATCCCGCACGCCCTATGATCTCTCCGGTATCCTTTTTTAATATAGTCCAGGTTCCAAATCCCAGAAGTCCATATACCTTGTCTATATAATCTCTTGTATATTGTTTCTCATCTTCGGGGTCATCAAAAAGCCCCTCCATATATCTTGTCATCTCCGGATCTTTATAAAGATCATAGAAAATATCCACGTCCTCAACCGTTGTTTCCCTGATAATGCAGCGCTCTGTCTCCATAATTATCCACGGAAGGTGAGCATATCTCTGATACGCCTTCTCATAGGAATCAAATTCCACATCCTCAATGTCAGAGAACACATATTTAAGTCCTGTAAAGTCTGCACCTTGGTTATAGTCATGCATGATGCCTATCACAAAAGCTCTCTGTTCCAAAAGAGCAGACGCGATCATAGCTGAATCTGTCAAAAACAGGACATCATCAGAATTATAGACTCCTAAAGATGCCGGGAAACATTCCTTTGGCATCTCTTTATCATTCAAGAAAACAGCTTTTGCACTAACGCCTGAGTTTTGAATTACCTCTATGGACTTTTCTATATTCCCCCTGATATCGTCATTATCATAATAAAGGCAAAAAACAACTTCTTTCAGCAACTTTTCTTCCTTCGATTCTTCCAAGTTCTATTTCTTTTATTGTATAATTAATCCCGGTTTAGTTCCATGTAAACATATATTATAAGGAGACATAAAATGGCAAATAATCAAAATCCTATCGTTACAATAAAAATGAAAGGCGGCGACATCATAAAGGCTGAGCTTTATCCCGAAATTGCTCCGAACACCGTCAATAATTTTATTTCACTTATAAACCATAATTTCTATGACGGAGTCATCTTCCACCGCGTTATCAAAGGCTTCATGCTTCAGGGCGGAGATCCGGACGGAACCGGAATGGGCGGCCCCGGTTACTCAATTAAGGGTGAGTTCTCTCAGAATGGTTTTAAAAATGACCTCCTTCATACAGAAGGTGTTCTCTCAATGGCCAGAACCCAGTTCCCTGATTCTGCAGGCTCACAGTTCTTTATCATGCACAAAAACTCTCCACATCTCGATGGTGCATATGCTGCATTTGGTAAAGTGATCGAAGGTATGGACGTAGTAAACAAAATAGCTGAAACAAAAACAGACTGGAACGACAGACCTGTTGAGGATCAGGTAATGGAATCTGTTACTGTTGATACTTTTGGAGTTACTTATCCGGAACCGGAAATACTCGACTGATAAGAATAAGAAAATACCCCCAAAAAAGGGAGGATGCCAAGGAAACTCATGTTTCCTTGGCATATTATGAAAAAGTTATTTTTATTGGTATTGCCTTCTCTTCATCTGACATCTTTAGTATATCGAAAATATTTGTCCAAGAAATAATCTGAGGTAAATAGTCTTTTAACGTTTTATGAACAAAAAATGAACGCGCCTTATCACGGAATTATAAGTGTCAATGCTTTATTTTCGTTTCTGATATCCACAACATTATGATCGCCGCCATATTCTCCGTCTCTTGTCCATGCGATCTTTTCATCTGATTCGAATACAACATGTTTTGTCTTAAAGCAGTACATGTGCTCGGTATCGATATCCCTGTTTATAAACGAAGCAAGCAGATTACTCATATCCACCATGTTATCGGGAAGTTTTACCAGAGTAACTTCAAATACCCCGTCATCTAACTTAACATGTTTTCCTGTTATGTCCTTAAATCCTCCCACAGAGGTTGAATTTGTTACCATTCCTACTACAAAATCATCCTCTATAACGCCCTCGTCATACGTGACTTTGACATGATAGCTCTTTATCTCAGAAAGTCTTTTTGCACCCTCCAAAATATATGCCATATGTCCGATGGCATTTTTTATCTCCTGCCTTGTAAGATAGGAAACATCTGTAAATAAACCAAATGCCGCTATGTACACAAAGGTCTCTTCATTCATGATCCCAACGTCACAGGCAAATGGTTTACCTGAAACCAGACTAAGCGCTGATTCATGCATCTTTGAAGGGATTCCCAAGCTGACAGCAAAATCATTGGTTGAACCTGCCGGAACATAGCCTATGGGAGTATTCCTGCCACTCTTCCACATTCCGTTAACAACTTCATCCAAGGTACCGTCCCCGCCGCTGCAGGCGACAATATCAAATTTCTCATCCCTTTCCATAACAGCTTTTTCAGCATCTCCCCTCTCCTGAGTGGGATATACTGTTACTTCATAGTCAGCTCTCGAGAAAATATCAATGATATCAAGAAGATTACTACGTATCCTTTCTTTTCCTGCTTTTGGATTGTATACAAAAAGCATCTTCTTTTTCATATGTTCCTCCATTTTAAGTGCTCCTATCCAAAAAGACTCGGTTTCACTGTCAAGCAGCAAAATCGAGTCCCATAATCCATATATAATTTAATTATTAAACCGTTGTCTCTCCGAGAAGAAAACTCTCCATTCCTGCAACTGCGTCAGCCTCATCTGAGCCATCTGCGATAACAGTAACAGCTTCACCACTGTTTAAGCTAAGTGTCATCATGCCCATGATACTCTTGGCATTGACTTTCTTTGACTGAGCTTCGATATGAACAGTGCTGTCATATCTGCTTGCAATCTGCACCAGCTCTGCAACCGGTCTTGCTTCAAGTCCACCCGGCAGCTTAATCTCGATAGATTTTGTTAACATAAATTCCTCCTCTGCTCAACTTCTGAGCTTATCAGCAAGCTCACCGAGCTTTCTGAGCCTGTGATTTACACCAGATTTTCCCACCGGCGGATCAAGGTATTTACCCAGTTCCAACAGTGTCGCGTCAGGATATTGGAGTCTAGCCTCCGCCATCTGCTTTAAACCCTCTGGCAAATTCTCAAAACCATAGTGATCTCTGAGATACAAAATATCATTAATCTGTCTGGAAGCTGCATTTACCGTCTTGGTAATATTAGCAGTCTCGCAATTGACTCTCCTGTTTATCTG
>Ga0310691_10002441_pt1 | contig 24794 bp, 10 predicted proteins | sample 176DNAGHGlowgp2_FD_203887 | JGI IMG/M metagenome (GOLD analysis project Ga0310691, IMG submission 203887) | Sheep rumen microbial communities from Palmerston North, Manawatu-Wanganui, New Zealand - 1766 DNA GHGlow gp2 (v2) (version 2) | ecosystem: Host-associated > Mammals > Digestive system >...
CAAATTATATTACTATGGTGACTATCCAGTGGAACAGAAGAACAATTCACTTTACATTGCCGATGGTCAACGCTTCTCTACCTCCAAGACGAACATGCTGCCAATCAGTCTCCAGAATGATGACGAGATTGTAGGCTTCCAGTTCGACGTGGTATTGCCTCAGGGTATGTCGCTTGCAACGAATGAGAAGGGTAAGAATATCCTGACGATGAATGGTGATCGTTCAGAGACCCATACGTTGACAGCACGTGCCGTTGACGACTTCACGATTCGTGTCGTAGGCGCCAGCATGGAGAACGAGGTCCTCAGTGATGTAGATGGCGTCCTGATGGAAATGGGTATAAACGTTGCAGATTGGGTGTCCTTTGGTGAATATCCTATTCTGCTGAAGGATGTGAAGCTGACGAATGCCAACAGACAGACTGTGCTCTGCAGTAATCAGGTGTTCTATGTAACCGTAGGTGGTAAGCTTGGTGACGTGAACCACGACGATGCAGTCGATGTAACGGATGCTGTGCTGATTATCGATGATATTCTTCTGAAGAATCCTGCCAATTATGATCCTTCACTGGCTGATGTAAATGGTGATGGTGATATCGACGTAACGGATGTGGTAACGGTCATCGATGCTATCCTTGGTAAGGTAACACTTTCTCGTGGTGCTGAGATGATTGACCGCTCTGCTTACACAGCTTTCCAGATGGATCTGACGATTCCTGCAGGTTACGTACTTGAGAGCGTATCTCTGACTGATATCGCTAAGGATAGTCATTCACTGGCTTACAATATGTTGCCTGACGGCCGTTGCCGTGTCGTAGTCTGCTCAATGAACAACGAGGCTCTGCCAGGTGCATGGGATGAGGTGATTCGCCTGAACCTGAGAGGCAATGGTGATGCCCAGGTTAATATCGACCGTGTCGTCTTCGTGACCATCGATGGCGAGCGTCATGAGCTTATGATGAACCCAACATCGATTGCAGAACTTTCAACTTTCAACTCTCCGCTCGGCCCAACGGGACGCTTTCTTCAGAAAGAACTTTCAACTCGCTATGATTTGCAGGGTCGCAAGGTTGAGAAGAATGCGAAAGGTATTCTGCTTGAGAATGGCAAGAAAGTTGTAAGAAAGTAAATAGATAGATGTGTTGAGGGTGTGTCATGAGAATTGATACGCCCTCAACTTTTTTGTATTCTCTTATCAAATTGCAACATGGCATGATGACCAGTTTCTTTTCACCATATATGGTATTGTTTCTTCTTTTGGCATTGCTGATATATCCTTATCAGGTGTCACAAGGGAAACTGAGGAAGTTTGTCGTCGCATGTTGCTTTGTGATGTTTGTGGTATTCTTTGGACTACACGGCAATGTAGGTGATGACTATGATGCTTATATGCATTATTACAACATGCCCTTGACCTCTAAGGATAGGCTCCTGACTTTTGAACCAGGCTTCTATCTCTTCACCTCTTTCTTCAAGGCAATAGGCTTATCGTTTACAGTTTTCTTGTTTGTCTATGCCTGTATTGTCAATACGCTTCTGATGCGGTTTTGCATCCAGGTGACGGGAAATATCCCCTTGATGCTTTGCATCTTTGTGGCAACGGGAGGTGTGGCCAGTGAGATCAACTTCCTGAGAAGTATGGTGGCATTGATGCTGTTTGTCAATTCGTTGGATTATCTTTGCCATCGAAAGCCGTTGCCCTTTTTCCTGATAAACGTCATCGGTGTGTTCTTCCATTTCTCATCTCTTCTGTACCTGCCTTGCTATTTCTTCCTTCACAAGCGGCTGTCGCCTACCGCTTTATGGATGATATTGGCCGTCGCTGCTATTCTTTCACCGTTTCATATCCAATTCTTAGGCTTTGTTCCGCTTTTAGCTGATGTCCTTGACTTTGGTTTTCTGCAACATTTCGCACAGTATGTGATTGCCCCAGGTCCTCAGCCGTTAGGATTCACCACAGGACTTATAGAGCGTCTGCTTACAGCCTTTGCTGTGTGCTACTATTACGACAAACTCACAAAGACTCCATTGCTAAGGGTGGCAGTTAATGCTTTCTTGTTCTATTTCCTGTTTTATTCTCTTTTAAGCGGCTATCCAACTCTTGCAACGCGATTGGGTAATATGTTTGTCTTTGCTTACTGGCTGTTGTGGCCGGCGATATTAAAGCTGGCAAATGGTTGGAGTAGATATACGATTGCTTTCCTGATGTTTGTATATCTGGCATTACGAGTAGGAAGTATGGCCATCCATCCTCAATGGCACTATGTCTTTTTTAGTTAAAGTGTGTTATATTTTAGAGGCGTGATAGGTTCTTTTCTTAGAAAAAGCATAAATTTGCAAACGGCATAATCATTTGAACAATAACTAATTATAAAACAATCTTGCTTATGAGAAAAAGACATCTACTCTTTGTAGCATTGGCTTTTATTTCTGCATTGGTATTGGCTGGAACTCAGAAAATCATGAAACCTGTTCAACTGAAGAATCCTATTATTAGTGAGATTCTTTCAACTTTTGCTGGTGATGAGGTTGTTGCAAACTATTCTGGTGCAGGTAACAATGATGCAGAACTTGCAGCAGCAAAGGATGAACTGGAGGCTGTTATTGCAGAAGCAGAAGCTATTGATATGACAGGTAAGAATGGCTCCGAGGAGTTGGCTGATATGATTGCTTATGCTGAGACCGCACTTAACGCAAAGACAGTTGAGGTTGTTGAGGATGCAATAGATATGCTTTCACAAGCCATTTCTGTATTTAATAAAGCCAATTTGGATGCCGACTTCATTGAGATAGCTCAGGATCAGGGCAAAGAACTCGATTCTTTTAATCGTGCAGACTTGATAGAGGGTTCTGGTTATAACACCTATACGGCTAATGCAGATCTCACTATTGCATTCAAGATGATGAATGTTGACGTGAGTAATTGTGATTACATTCTGATTAAGTTTGCTGAGCCTGTTGCTGTTGGATGGCATCTTGCCTTATGGGATAACCAGAACCTAGTTTCGATTCCTGAGGGTGCTACGGAATACAAGTATGTATTTGCAGAGGATTCAAATTGTAGTATAACCGATGGTATCCTTTCTCAGATTTGTATGATGACCTTCTTTGGTGGATACGAGGCTCCCCTTGTTGCTAAGGTAGAAGGTATCTACAAGCATGAGGCAGAGGCTGTACAAGGTAAGATGGGCGACGTGAACAACGACGGGGCAATTGACGTGACGGATGCCGTATTGATTATCGACCATATCCTAATGAAGAATCCCCAAAATTTCGATGCTTCACTGGCCGATGTAAATGGTGATGGCGATATCGATGTGACGGATGTGGTAACGGTCATCGATGTGATTCTTGGTAAGGTCGACCTATCTCGTGGCGTAGATATGGTGGAACATCCTGTCTATACGGCTTTCCAGATGGACTTGACAATACTTGCTGGCAGTACACTTGAAGATATTTCTCTGACTGATATAGCAGGGGATAGTCATGAACTGGCTTATAATATGTTGCCTGATGGTAGCTACCGTGTGGTAGTATGGTCAATGAGTAACATGGCTCTGCCAGATGCCTGGGATAAAATGATTCGCCTGAACTTGATTGGGCAGGGGAATGCTCAGCCGAATATCGATCGTGCCGTTTTCGTCACTATGGATGGTCAGCGTGAGCTGCTCACAGACCTTACTTCGATAGCCCAAATCTCCAACCTCCAATCTAAGTTCTCCAACCTCTATGACTTACGAGGTCGAAGGGTAGGGAAGCATACAAAGGGACTTCTGATTGAGAAAGGAAAAAAGGTCGTGATAAAGTGAAAATAAAGCATGAGATTCTCATGCTTTATCGGCATATTTTGAGGATGCGTCTTATATCGAGGCGCATTCTCTTTTTACTCAGTAGTTACTTTAAGGTGTGATGTCTACATGTGTTGTTTCATAGAAGAACAAATTTGGTCTGTTTGCGAAAATAAGTGTGAAAAAAGTTGGAAGTTTAAAAGATATTTCGTATATTTGCCGCATTATAGATAATTGTGCCCTAAAAGTCCTTAAAATCCTAAAATTCAAAATAATACGAACTAATATCTAATGAGTATGAGAACGAAAGAGTTTCGGTTATTATTAACCATCCTGTTTACTCTATTGGGTATGCAGGTAAAGGCTGAAGACAGAGTTGTTATTCAGTCGGCAGAAATTTCTGCAGGTGATAAATTCTATTTGCCGATAGAATTGGTAAATGAAGTTCAATACAAGGGTTTCCAAATGGACATTGAACTTCCCAATGGTATTTCTCCTGTGTATAATCCGAAAGGGAAAATTGCACCAACGAAGACTGACAGACTTGAGGAGAGTCATACTTTTAGTTACAATGTAATAGGAAATGTTGTAAAATTGGTTTGTACCTCAATGTCTGGTGATACAACATGGGGTAACAGTGGTACGCTGTTTTCAATTGAACTAAAAGCAGATGACAATCTGTGGGGAGGTGTTTATGATATTAAGTTGACTGGTATCAAATTTACAGATGAAAATAATATTGGTCATACGTTTGAAAATGTCTCTGCAACATTAACTGTTGAAGGCTCTACTCCTCCTGCTCCTACAACATATTCTTATCAGTTTGTAGCCGATGGTACCATTTTATCATCTGGCGAACTTGAAGCTGGTGTATCGTTAACTGCTCCAGAAGCTCCTGAAAAGACGGGTTACACCTTTAGTGGATGGAATCCTGAATTCACAGGCACAATGCCAGAGGCTGATGTAGTTTATAATGCACAGTATACTACAAATAATTATTGGGTTACCTTTACGGTTGAAGGAACTATGGTGAGCATGAATCAGATGCCTTATGGTACAGCGATCGTTGCTCCAGATGCTCCTTCATTGCCTGGTAAGGAGTTCATATCTTGGAATCCTACAGTTCCTGCTACTGTTCCTGCATATGACGTGAACTTCGTGGCAGTCTATGAAGAGGACTTACGTGATACGGTTTATATCCAGAGCTCAGCAGTTAATGCGGGCGACACGTTTACCTTACCCGTTAGTATGGTAAACAAAGACGTATTTGTTGGCTTCCAAATGGATATCGTTCTACCACAGGGTGTTTCGCCTGTTGTGAATCAGAAGGGAAATGTGGTTATCAGAAAGACTGAGAGATTGGAGGATAGCCATAGCTTCAGTACAAATTATCTGGAAGAGAGCAATATTGTTAAATTGGTTTGTACCTCAATGGCAAGTGATGAAATCTATGGCTATAGTGGTGACCTGTTTACGGTAGACATGCAAACGGCTAAGAATATGGCTGCAGGAACTTATACTATCTCATTAACTAATGTGAAATTTACCACCAGTTCTTCTACTTTTGGTGGTGCACAAGGACTTGATTTGGATGATGCATATGCAACAATTACAGTCTCTAATACATCAAATCTCGATAGTCTGAAGACAGTGCTGAGAACGAAGATGGAGGATGCTAAAGCACTTCTGGATACTGCAAAGATCTATGGTGAGGTTCGTACACAGATTAACGATGCCATTCAGAGATATATAAATGCAGACGATGTCAATACATTGGAAGAGGCAATCGATGTGATGACTCAACTATTGGAAATTGCTAATGTCTATGCTGATATTTATACTCAGTTGTCGGCTGCGTTAGAGCGCCTTAACGGTGTGTTAGAGGATAACGGCGTTCGTGATCTTCAGATTCTGCAGGATGCCCAGGTCTATTATAACAATACCCTTGCAAATTGGAATGCAGAGACAATTAGCATGGATGATTATAGGTCTGTTATTGGCGTGATTAACGATTATTACGGTTTGTTGAATAAGTTCGCTCTAACAATCCATGTTGAGCAGTCTGGAACTCTCGCTAATTTGATCAGTCAGCAGGTGGATAACTACAATAGTGTTGTTAGTCTGACTGTGACAGGATCTATTAATTCAAGTGATGTGTCTACAATTAATAGTATGAATAATCTGGTCAGCCTAAATATGGAAGAAACTAATCTGACTTCTCTTGGTAGTTATTCTATATATAAGAAGTCATATCTGAAGACAGTGGTACTGCCAAAGAATCTAGAGACGATAGAAGAAGGAGCATTTTATGCTGACACCTCTTTAGAGAATATTACCTTCCCCGCAACATTGAAGACCATTGGTAGTAATGCTTTCTATTGTTGTTGGACGTTGACTAAGGTGGTATTGCCAGAAGGCTTTATGAGTTTAGGCTATGCTAGCTTCAGTTATTGTAATCGGCTGCAGGAAGTTATTCTGCCAAGCACAGTAACCACCGTTGATCGTGCATTCTTATATAGTAATGCGTTAACAAAGATTTCTTGTAAAGCTATTATTCCACCGTATACAGGCGGCTATTTGATGGATGGAAATGAGAATCTCTGCACGCTCGAAGTGCCTGTCCTCTCTATACAGGATTATAAAGACAACTATTATTGGAATATGTTCAATATAGTTGCTGGTAGCTATTATGGAGATAATATGGCTATTACAAGCGAGGTTACTCTGAATGCTGACGATGAAACCTTGCAGTCATTGAAGCCAAGTATCAATGTAACGAAAGCAAATTCTAACTGGAATCTTATTTATGGCGCACTCAGAGTTGAAGGTACCAATACGCTGTCGCTGACCAATTATGAGATGTTCTTCGATGCTTATAGAGCTTTCAGTGAGAAGTGGTGGGGTTATGATTATCGCTACTCTGCAACGCTGATTAATCAGGCTCCGATGCGTGCTGATAATGTGTCAGTTAAACTGAATCTGAACAGCTATCAGTGGTACTTCATCTGCATGCCGTTCGACGTGAAAGTGTCTACTATTACCCCAAACAGAGATACTCAGTTCGTTATCTACAAGTATGATGGCAAGCGTCGTGGTGAAGGCGATATGGCTAACACCTGGGTAAAGATGACTGCCGACAGCACGCTGCAAGCGGGTATTGGTTATATCTGGCAGACAGCCAGCGCTTATGAAGAGAACTATGGTGATTATTATGAAATAACTTTCACTTTGAATGCACTGAATACCAGCAATAAGAATAATATCTTCCGTCATGGTGATACACAGGTGAAGTTGAATGAATATCTGAGTGAGTTGCCTCACAACCGTTCTTGGAACCTTGTTGGTAACCCATATCCAGCTTACTTCAATAGCCGTGCAATGGATATCAATGCTCCGTTTACAGTTTGGAATGTGAATAATCAGAACTATGAGGCATTCTCTCCTGTAGATGATGGCTATATATTTGCACCAGGTGAGGCCTTCTTTATCCAGCGTCCTGCTGACCAGGCTACCATTCCGTTCTTGGCTGCTGGTCGTCAAGAGAATGCTTCCAAGAGTGACATAGTATTCTTCAATAATGCACGTCAGAGCGAGATGACAACTCAGCGCAGTGTATTCAACCTGTTGCTGCAATTGGATAACAAGACGGTGGATCGCACTCGTATCGTTGTCAACAATGAGGCTGTTCTGGGCTACGAGTCTGATAAGGATGCTGCTAAGTTTGAGGCAATGAGTAAGGTATCTCAGCTTTATACCCTCGAGGGAGGTCAGCGTTATGCTATCAACGAACGTCCTATTGACAGAGGTCAGATGCAGCTTGGTGCTGAGTTCGCTATAAAGGCTACTTACACTTTAGCTTTGGAGACAACTGCCAAGGAAAAAGTTTACCTTATTGACCGTCTGACAGGTGCTGAGGTGCTGCTGAACGAGGGTGGTTACACCTTCGATGCCAAGGCTGGTATTGCCAATGACCGCTTCCTGGTACGTATCGCAACTGATGAGACAACAGGTATTAAGAATATTGACAGTCTGAACTCTGAGGGTACTTACTACGATCTGCGTGGTGTACGTGTGGAGAAGCCCAATAAGGGTCTCTATATTAATAATGGTAAGAAGACTGTGGTTAAATAACCACGGTCTCCTCCCCATTTGATGTTATAAAGAATACCTATGAACTAGTAAACTCTTGAGCTATGAATAGATTACTATGTATATGTGTCATGCTGATTAGCCAGTTGGTGCTTTATGCACAGAACAGCTATAAACTGACACTTCAGGCTTCGCCCCAGAATTCTGCCTATTTTGATTACAAATCGACAGAAGTACAAGAGAGTAGCATGCTTTATATTTATGCTTATCCGAGGAGTGGATATGTGTTTGATCGTTGGGAAGAGAATGGCACTCCCATTTCTACGGATCGATACTTCTATTATACGATGCCCAATCACAATGTAACGCTGACGGCGGTAAGTCATTTCGATCCTTCTGTTCCTGATAACCCTATTTCTCCAGCTGTGAAACATTGGATGACATTGGAGTCCAATCCCAAACAGGCCGGGTGGTTCAATTGGAGTAACCGTACGCAAGTGGTAGAAGGCAGCGAGATGGACGTCTATGCTTATAACTATAGAGGCTATCGTTTTGTGGAGTGGCAGATGGACGGCGAGACCGTATCAAAACAACCAAGTTATTACTTTATGGTACCCAGCACCGATTTCAGTCTGGTGGCTGTCTATGAGTTCGCACCTGTAACACCTCCGAACCCAGGACGTAACTACTTTGCCAATGGTGAGGTCATCATTGATGATTTCAGCGATGGATTATATGATGCTATCTGGCAGGTTTCCAATGGAGAGATGCAAAGTATTACCTCATTGACAGTGATAGGTAAACTCAACGACAATGACTGGTATGCAACACGTGAACTGCCAAATTGCAGTATTGTAGATCTTTCACGCACGACAGGACTCACTTATGTTCCTTCGTGGTCATTTGAGTATGTACAGTCGCTGAACAGTATCATACTGCCAGCTTCTATCCGTCATATTGGTTATGGTGCTTTCTATGAATGTAGTTCCCTGACTACTCTGACGGTGCTGTCAACAACGCCACCACAAATGGAGGGCAATGTATTCTACGGTTGTGATACCGAGAATTTAACGGTATTCGTGCCAGCAGCTTCCGTACCTCTTTATAGAGATGCTAATGTTTGGAAAGACCTGAATATCCAACCGCTGAAATCTGATGTAAAGTCGCTACAGGTGAATATGCCTGACGAAATCGATATCAATGTCTATAAAGGCATGTATCTAGAGCTGTTTAATGTGCAAAGCGGACAGAGGCAGCGCTATGTGATTACCGATCGTACCTCTTATACCTTCGCAAACTTAATGCACAACACCGAATACAATGTCTATCTGAAAGATAGCAAGGATATGGTGTTGGGCTCTATCATGGGTGTGAAGATTGAGAATGAGGATAAGGATGTTACATTCTTCTCACTCTTAATGCCTCGTACCGTGACCATGCAAGTTACGAATCTTGTAGGCGAGGATCTGACCAGTCAGGTCACCGTTACATGGATGGATGCTGATGGTAATTACCTGTCGCGTGGCAGTCAGATTGCTGCTCAGCTGGAGGGAACTGTGCTGAAATATCGTATCTCCCTGCCTCAAACTCTGGCTATGGAGTATCAGTTGCCGGAAGAAGGCACTTACGAGGTGATTGCAGAAGAGAATCTCATTCTGGAGTTCCTTTGGCCTCATGAGAAAATCGCAGTAAGTGGTAGAGTTACGGCTGACGAGAAGAATGACTTTACGCCATTGGCTGGTGCTATAGTCTCTATTAGTCAGACGGTCAATGGCTACTCAAAGTCGTTTACGGCAAAGACGGATACTGATGGTCGATGGACTATAGAGGATGTCTATCAGGCTGCGACGGAGATAACTGTCTCTAAGACAAGCTATGTGAGCCAGACGAGATCATATGAGTCACTTCCTGAGACTGTTCCTAATTTTGAACTCGAAGACATCAACGGAACAAATATTGCGCTAAAACTGACCTATACCGATGTGAATGGTCAGACGAAAGATACCTATACGGATTCTGTCAATGTGGCCTATACGGTGTATAACCAGACCACAGGCACACAGATAACAGGTATGAGCGTGCAGTATCCGAAGATTGTGCTGATGGAGAAACTTCCTAAGGGAACCGTCTTGCGCGTTGTTGCCACCAGTAAGAACCAGAAGTTCATGCCTGTAGAGGCAATGTCTGAGGTCAATGAGAAAGACTTCGCTTCTGTGGAACTGAATATCAAGCAACTGGGCGGCATTCGCGCTACGTATATCAAGACAGATAACACGTCGATAGTGGGCATCCTTTATGATGCTAACGGTAAGTTGGTGGCTAAGTATGACTATGCCGACAACAAACTTGATATTAACGAGTTGCAAGATGACGAATACACGCTTGTGACGATGGCAGGTAGCCAGTTCTTTAACAACATCTTCTCGTTGAGCCAGTTTGGCAAATCTGGTTTGCGTGAAGGTATTGACCTTGTGAAGAACCGTGTGAAGGTGGAGAGTGGAAAGATAGCTGAAATAAAGAATCAGATTATCCCTTATCTTGACGAGACCAAGCTTTACTATACAAGTCCGAAGACATCGTTTACTGTGAATAAGTCGCAGGTTTCTGCCGGACAATACCTCACCCTGACAGCTTTTGTTAACTTCAAGAGCGTCTATGCTAGTGGGGTGAGCAATGTGAAACTTGTCGTTGATATGCCAGCATCTACTAAGTTCGTTGAGAGTTCTGTGATGATTGGTAACGCTACGGCAAGCTACACCTATGATGAGGCTAATCATTCGGTTATTATTCCTGTAGAAAACCTCTCAGAGCGTATCCGCTTCTGTATCATTCCTACTGCAGGTGGTACTTATAGTCCCGCTGCTGCCGTACAGTTCAAGTTCGATGATAAGACCTTCACACAGCCTATCGGTAGTGTGACCTATAATGTCAAGGATTTGTCTATCACTGTGCCATCGGTGGTGTCTGGAAAGAGTGTACCTGTAAGCGGTTCTGCTGTTGGCAAGTCTATCGTAAAGGTGTATGCTGACGATGTACTTTTGGCTCAGACCACTTCTCTTGCCAATGGCTCGTGGACTACCAATATTGATCTCTTGTTGGAAGACGAGACTGTAAAGTCAACGCATACCGTTTATGCTATGATTACCACACAGGATGGCGTGGAGATGCTCACAGAGAGTCAGGTGGTTACCTATGACCCAGAGGCTCTTCAGGTATCTAATGTGATCATGTACTACACCAATCCAGAAGAGAACTGGTGGCGTGGTAAGAACTATGAGTTGGTACACGACTTCCTGTCACCATCGTTGAAACCAATTCGTTATACCTATTATATATATAACCGCTCGTTCACCTTTGCTATCAACTTCACCAGTAACGACAAGGAGAGAATTACCGATGTCATTCTGGAGGTGAAGACTGGTGATGGTTGCTGGAACGCATTGAGTACCAAGTTTGACGAGCGTAAACAGTGCTGGCTGGCCTATGGCGAGTTTGGTAATATGTACGATGGCATCGTGCCAGTCAACGTACGTGTGAAGTTCACATTCGGTGGAACTGAATTCGTGGTGCCTTATCCTGGTCCCGATGCTGATGTGCCTATCGATCCTTCTGGTTTTGTCTATGAGGCTGTGCCTACAAACCGTCTGCAGGGTGTGACGGCAACCATCTATTATAAGGAGACGACAACCGATATGTATGGAATCGATCATGAGAATATCGTCCTCTGGGATGCAGAGGAGTATGCTCAGCAGAACCCGCTGTTTACTGACGAGAACGGTATGTATCGTTGGGATGTGCCTCAGGGCCTGTGGCAGGTGAAGTTCGAGAAGGAAGGCTATCTGACCACCTATTCAGAGTGGCTGCCAGTACCTCCTCCACAACTTGACGTGAATATTGCTATGACGCAGTTGCAGCCACCAGTGGTGAAAAAAGCCAGCGCTTATGAAGAGGGTGTGGAGATTGAGTTCGATAAGTTCATGGATCCCACTACACTGACTACGGATAACATCAAGGTAACACTAGGTGACAATAGTATCAATGGTACTATTGAGTTGCTCGATGAAGAAGCTCTTGGTGAGAATAATGGTCAGACCTATGCTTCTAAGGTACGTTTCAATATGCCGGAGGATTTGAAATTGGCGTCTACCGAAGAAGTATCACTAGTCGTGAGTAGTAATGTGAAGAGCTATGCAGGTGTTTGCATGGAGGCCGACCACACACAGGACTTCAGTGTAACACCGAAGGTACGTAGCATTGTCATTGACTCAGAAGTGAATGTAGGCTATGATCAGGTGCGTACGCTGACTGTGGGTGCAGCTCCTGGCGATGCCGCTAAGGGCAAAAAACTGCTGATCAACGTGCTTTCTGAGGCTATTGCTAAGGTGAATGCAACGGAATTGACACTCGATGCGAACGGTGAGGCTAAGTTCACGGTGTCTGGGGATATGCCTGGTTCTACCGTTATTACCTTCGAGATTGAGGGTGTAGACCTGACGACTCACACGAAGGTGAATGTGAAGGAACCCGAGTTGCTGAAGACTGTTGCTCCAAGGGCATCACGTGTTACGGGCTCACAGGTTTACCGCAATACCAAGGTGCAATTGACCAGTGATACAGAGAATGCTGTTATCAGCTATACTGTTGATGGTACTGATCCTACTACTTCCGAAACGGCTATCACTTATAGTGAAGACAAGCCCATAATCATCACTGATGACGAAGTAACGATTAAGGCTGTGGCTCAGGGTCATGATATGGAAGGTAGTGACGTGGCTCAGTTCGACTATACGCTTAAGAAGTCTACTATAGCGTATGATTTGCATGCAGGTTGGTCATGGATCTCTCATAATCTTGAGAAGCCCGTGGCTCTGAGTGAACTCAATGCCGATATCGAGCGCATAACGAGTCAGACTCAGGAGGTTATTAAGGATCCAGTTGTAGGACTTATCGGTAATCTCAAGACCCTGAATCCTGGTGAGGCTTACAAGGTGAAGGTTGCTGCCGATGCATCAAGTCGCCTGCATGGCACTGAGTGTAATGCAGCTGTAACAGCTGTTCCTATTGCCGCAGGATGGAACTGGTTGGGCTATCCCGTTAACCAGACTATGACTGTAGCCGAGGCATTGGCATTCTATGAGGCAAGCGAGGGTGACTACATCGTAGGTCATGATGGCTATGCTCAGTTTGCTGATGGCGAATGGAAGGGTGACCTTGAAGGATTTGTGCCAGGTAAGGGTTATATGTTCAAGGCTGTAAACAGTAGTGATATCGTGTTCAATAACACCATCGTTTCTGTGGCAGGCAGTCGTATGGGTAAGCGTAGCTATCTCCTCAACAGTCCATGGGCACCTGCAAAGTATGGCTATCCGAATGTGATGCCTCTCACGGCAGAACTCTATGTTAACGGCACGAAGGCTGATGCCGATGAATATATCGTTGGTGCCTTCTCTGATTCAGAGTGTCGTGGTGTAGGTATATGGAAGGAAGGCCGACTGATGATGACGGTTTATGGTAATGGTGGTGAAGATATACACTTCGTGGCCAAGAACCTGACTGACGATATCTACTATGACATTACCGAACAGGTCAACTTTACTGCTGATAATGTAGGCACATGGCATGCGCCTTATGCACTCTCTATCGGTGGCGAGTCTACCAAGGTGGAGGAACTCAATAATAAGCTCTCTGTAACGCCAAACGTGGTGCGTGACCATATCACCGTGAGCGCTGCAGGCCGTTATATCAGTAGTCTGACACTGACCAATACGGGCGGACGTGTAGTGGTATCTCTCACCGACCTTGGTAAGGGTGCTACCATCACTACCAACCAGTTGCCAGTGGGCGTATATATCGTAACGGTGAAGGCCGATGGTCAGACCTTCTACAAGAAAATCATCAAAAGCTAACCAATAGCATTTTACGATTATGACTAAAAACTTTAAAACATTGATAGTTTGTTTGTGCTTGTCACTGTGGGCTTCGGCCCTCAGTGCACAAGGACACTGGACTTTCGATTACCGTCAGTTCAGATATGAGATGACGGTCTATTTCTCATTGCTGAATGGTGACGCTAAGGTTGCTAATACTGTCAACTATGAGGTGGCAGCCTTCGTTGGCGATGAATGTCGTGGCGTGGGTGTGTTTGAAGACCAGATAGGTCAGAACGGTGTAGCGGTGCAGTATGGCTATCTTAAGGTCTACAGTGAAGCGATGAATGGCGAAACCGTTGTTTTTAAGTGCTTCGACAAAAGTGCAGCCAAGGAGCGTGTCTTTGCTGGTGTCACTGTACCTTTCGTGGCTGATTCTCATAAGGGCTTTCCCAGTGATCCTGTGAAGTTGGTCCTAGAATATGAGGTTGATGTGCAGTCGGGTTATGCCGATATGGGAACGGTTGAGGGTAGCGGTGTTAAGAAATCAGGTACTTCTGCTACGATTACAGCAACTCCCAATGAGGGCTATAAGTTCATGGGATGGTCTGACGGTAATACCGGTAGTCCTTACACGTTTGTTGTTGATAAGGATGTATCGCTGACGGCAGAGTTTGCTCCCAAGGAGTATACCCTTACCTTTGTGCCGGATAATGGACAGGATAACATCGTGATGAAGCAGGACTATAAGAGTATCGTCACAGCACCCACAGGATTGGAGAAACTTGGTTTCACTTTCAATGGGTGGGATGCTGAGGTGCCTGCTACGACGCCTGCCCACGATGCTACTTATACAGCTCAGTGGACTAGGAATAGTTATAACCTGAAATTCATGAATGGCGAAGATGTCATTTCTGAAACCGCAGTTCCATATGAGGGTGAGGTTACAACACCTGCAACTAATCCAACGAAAGAGGGGTATACCTTTACTGGATGGAGCCCTAAAGTGGATTTGACGATGCCCGCTCACGACCAGACATATACGGCACAATTCAGTATTAATCAGTATAAGGTGACCTTCATGTCTGATGGTCAGATTAAGAAGAGTGAGACTTTGGACTATGGCTCTGCGATTGTTGCACCAGACGATCCTATTGTGGAGGGAAATACCTTCCAGGGTTGGACACCAACGCTTGATGCCAACGCCACTGTGCCCGCTCATGATGTTATCTATACGGCTACTTTTGACCGCAATGAGTATTATGCAGCCTTTATTGTTGACGATGAGGTTAAGCAGAACAATCAAGTGACATTTGGAGAGTCAATTACGGCTCCTACGGTTTCAGAGAAGACGGGTTATACCTTTAAGGGCTGGCAGCCTGCAATACCAGAGACGATGCCCGCTCATGATGTGTCTTTCACGGCAAAGTTTGAGGTCAACTCGTATAATGTAACATGGAAGGTTGATGATAAGACTCGTGTTGATCAGGTTACTTATAACACGGCAATTACAAAACCTGTTGATCCTGTGAAGGAGGGTTATACGTTTGCTGATTGGGATGCCGATATCCCAGAATTGATGCCTGCAGGGAACTTGACCTTTAATGCACAGTTCACCGTGAACTCTTATAAGGTGAAGTTTATCATTGATGGAGAAGAAAAAGAGAATTCTATTGCTTACGGTCAGCCCATCGTTGAGCCAGAGGTAAATAAGCTAGGTTATTCCTTCACTGGATGGAGCCCAACATTATTAGCTACCGTTCCTGCCTGGGATGTGACCTATACTGCTCAGTTTACTATCAATAAGTATACTGTGACATTCAAGGATGATGACGGAACAGAACTTAGTACCACCAAGCAGGACTATGCTACAGAGATAGCTAAACCGAGTAATCCTCAGAAGACTGGTTTCACCTTTAAGGATTGGAATCCAGTAGTACCTGCAACACTTCCAAGCAGCGATGTTACCTATACGGCAACGTATGACCGTAATATCTATAAGTCCATGTTTGTTGATGGTGATAAAGAGCTTTATGAGTACGATATAGCCTTTGAGGGTGAAGTGTCGAAACCAGATAATCCTACGAAGAATGGTTATACCTTCTCTGGATGGCAACCTGTGTTGTTGGAAAAGATGCCGGCTAATGATGTCACCTATACGGCTCAGTGGACGCCTGTTACCTATGATATCAGTTACGAGTTGGCTGGTGGTGCATTGGCTGAGGGCGTGACCAATGCTGCTACTTATACCATCGAGAGCGAGGTTATCACCCTGGCTAATCCTACTCGTGAGGGTTATACCTTTGCAGGTTGGACTGGTACAAATCTGACTGAGGCAACAATGGCCGTTACCATTGCTACTGGTAGCACAGGTGCTCGCAGCTTTACAGCTACTTGGACTCCCATTACCTATAATATCAGCTATGATTTGACAGGTGGTGCATTGGCTGAAGGTGTAAGTAATGCTGCTACCTATACCATCGAGAGCGAAGCTATCACACTGGCTAATCCAACAAAGGATTATTACGACTTTGCGGGTTGGACAGGTACAGGTCTGACAGAAGCCACTACTGATGTGACAATCGCTAAGGGTAGCATAGGTGATCGTAGCTACGCTGCTACGTGGACACCATCGCAGTTCGCTATCACCTACGACCTTGCCGGAGGTGCATTGGCAGAGGGTGTAAGTAATGCTGCTACCTATACCATCGAGAGCGAGGCTATCACATTAGCTAATCCTACTCGTGAGCACTATACCTTCGCAGGTTGGACAGGTACAGGTTTGTCTGAGGCAACGACGGCAGTGACCATTGTTAAGGGTAGTACTGGTGCTCGCAGCTACACGGCAACTTGGACTCCCGTAGCCTATAACATCAGCTATGATTTGACAGGTGGCGCATTGGCTGAGGGCGTAACTAATGCTGCTACCTATACTATCGAGAGCGAGGCTATCACACTGGCTGAACCTACGAAGAATGGTTATACTTTTACAGGATGGACAGGTACAGGTCTGACAGAGGCTACAAAGAACGTGACGATTGCCAAAGGTAGTACAGGTGCTCGCACCTATACCGCGACATGGACTGTCAACCAGTACACGATGACCTTCGTGCTTGATAATGGAGAGGCTAATGTGGTGAAGACTCAGGACTACAACAGCGCTTTGACGGCTCCTACTCCTACTAAGAACGCTTATACGTTCAAGAACTGGAGTCCTGCTGTTCCTGCTACTGTTCCTGCCGAGAACAAGACCTTCACAGCTCAGTGGGAGGCTACAGGCTATACCATCACGTACAACCTTGACGGTGGTAGCGTGGCAACTGCAAATCCTGTAAGCTATACCATCGAGAGTGAGGCCATTACCCTGAATAACCCAACGAAGACCGGTTATACCTTTGCAGGTTGGATAGGTACTGACCTGGCTACAGCTACGAAGAACGTGACGATTGCCAAGGGTAGCACAGGTGCTCGCACCTATACCGCTACTTGGACTGTCAACCAGTACACGATGACCTTCGTACTTGGCAATGGTGAGGCTAACGTGGTGAAGACTCAGGATTACAATAGTACTTTGACAGCTCCTGCTCCTACTAAAAACGGTTATACGTTCAAGAACTGGAGTCCCGCTGTTCCTGCTACTGTTCCTGCTGAGAACAAGACCTTCACGGCTCAGTGGGAGGCTACCGGCTATGCTATCACCTATGATCTGGCTGGTGGTGCATTGGCTGAGGGCGTAAGCAATGCTGCTACCTATACCATCGAGAGCGAGGCTATCACACTGGCTGAACCTACGAAGACAGGTTATACCTTCGCAGGTTGGACTGGTACTGACCTGGCTACAGTTACAAAGAACGTGACGATAGCCAAGGGTAGTACAGGTGCTCGTACCTATACCGCTACTTGGACCATCAACCAGTACACGATGACCTTTGTACTTGGTAATGGTGAGGCCGACGTGGTGAAGACTCAGGATTACAATAGTACTTTGACAGCTCCTGCTCCTACTAAAAACGGTTATACGTTCAAGAACTGGAGTCCCGCTGTTCCTGCTACTGTTCCTGCCGAGAACAAGACTTTCACGGCTCAGTGGGAGGCTACAGACTATGCTATCACCTATGATCTGGCTGGTGGTGCCTTGGCAGAGGGTGTGACGAATCCTACAACCTATACCATCGAGAGCGAGGCTATCACACTGGCTGAACCTACGAAGGCCGGCTATTCCTTCGCAGGTTGGACAGGTACAGATTTGGCTACAGCTACAAAGAACGTGACGATTGCTAAGGGTAGCACAGGTGCACGCACCTATACCGCTACTTGGACTGTCAACAAGTACCAGGTAACCTTTACTGCTGATGGTGTAACCTTGAAGTCGGAGAGTCAGGATTATGGTACGGTGATTGTTGCTCCAAATGCTCCAACTAAGGAAGGTTATACCTTCTCAGGATGGAGTCCTGAGTTGACAGAGGGAACTACTGTTCCTGCCAACGATGTGACTTATACAGCCGTTTACACCGTGAATAAGTATTACGTTATTTACATGGTGGATGGTCAGGAATGGGCACGCGATGAGGTGGCTTACGGCGAGACTATCGTACTGCGTCAGTACACACCAGAGACAGGCTATGCCTTTAATGGTTGGGTGAGCGACGAGCAATATACCACGATGCCTGCCCACGATGTGACCTATACGGCTGACCTCGTTACTGGTATTGAACTGCTGTTCAAAGATGCAGATTACGTAGATGTCTATACCATTACTGGTAAGTTCGTAGGACGCCACTTGACATTGAAGAAGGTAAAACAACTGCCTCGTGGTCTGTATATCGTAAACGGTAAGCGTATCATGGTGAAATAGTCTATTTTTCTCATACTTCGTAAGGTGTCTGCTCCCTGTATATGGAAGTAGGCACCTTTTTTATGGCTAATACATACAAAAATTTGTCCTTTTTTTGTATAGTTCATAATTTCTTTCTACCTTTGCAGCCGTTTGATTCTTAACCATAAGTTCATGATTATCAGAAAGTCTATAATGAAGTCAGGTATAAAAATACTAATCGGTGTGATTCTTTGTGCTATTGTCAGCGCATGTATGTCGAAATTTGATAAGGGTGGCAGCGCCTATGTGGTGCGCCCGTATATCAAGGATGGCTATTATACTGATGGCACGCTCTATTTCGAGATTGATAAGACTGAGGCCGTTCTGATTGGTACGGTAGAAAATGTACGTGAGATTGTGATACCTGATGCTGTAGGTATCAATGAGGTGGACTATCCCTTGACGAAGATTCAGAACCTGGGCGTGTTTGATAAATACAATCATGAGACAATGAAACTACCCACGAACAATGATGCGTTGACCTCGCTGGTCATAGGCGGCAATGTGAAATCGTGGGGCGAGAGAGTGTTTTTCAGGGATTATTATATAGACTATGTTGATGGGATAGATATGGCACGTCGTTTCCCTCATTTGGAGACTATCTATGTGAAGGCTGGTAATCCTGTCTATGACTCACGCAACAACTGTAATGCTATCATCAAGACGAAAGACGCTGAGCTGTATCTTGGTGGTAAGAACACGGTGATACCCGAAGGTGTTGAGAAGATAGGCGCCTCTGCCTTTCGCGACTGCGAGGGCTTGAAGACTATCTCTTTCCCCAAATCGCTGGATGTCATAGGTGCCCATGCTTTCTCTGGCAGTCATCTGCAGACACTTGAACTTCCCAAAGATCTTGTTTTTATCGGTGAAGAAGCCTTCTATCGTTGCGACTCCCTGCTCACTGTCTCTTTCCGATGCAATGGTGTCAAAGTAGAACAGTATGCATTCAAGAAATGTGCTTCACTGAAAGAGCCTGAAAGTGAAGTCAGATGCTACACGACTTCTATCTCTATGCCATCACCAGCAAAAGTGTTTGACGAGGGATATAACTGTCTGGTAGTTCCCAAGGGTACACGCTCTTCTTTCAGTGAATGGGAAAAATGTTTCCTGACGATAAAGGAAATGGAGTAACTTTCCTCGTTTTTTTTTCACCCTCACCACAAACCCTCTGAAACGCCGATGTACAGAGGGCTTGAGGTGTGTTGAGGATGCTCGCCACCCTACACTGACCCTACACTGACTCTTGTAGATAGATGGAGATAGATGAAGATAGAAGGAGATAAACGACAATAGTTTTGCTGCAATCGCTGGGATGATTAATGCAAAATGCCCGTACGTAGGGCACGGACTCAGAGTCCGCAGGCGTCGGACTACGAGTCCGCTAACGACGTATTTTTCTGGGCGCAGACAAAAGAAGACCATGAATTCAGGCTAAATCAGGAATGAGGGTGTGGTGAGGGTGTGGTGAGGGTGAGTGTAGGGTGAAAGGCACCCTCAACCTCTCAGAACGCCGATAAACACGGGGATTCCGGAAGATTTTGGTGAGGGTCGCTCAAAAAGTCCCAGCCTTGGTATTATACAGCCATGTCGTATGACTGAGGAATGTCATCGGCCACGCGTCGTATACGTTCAGCCAGATCGATGAGTGCGCCACGCATCTGCTCTGCCTCTTGTGCCGTGAAGCCACCATCGCCACCGTTGCCATCGATGCCGTCGAGTTTATGGTAGAACCACGACGATGAACGCTGGAAGTAGGTGTTGGCGAACTCCCTCCACGATATAGCCATCTGAATGTCCTTGATTCTCTTCTTCATGTCGCTTACTGCGACCGTTGCCTTTGCTGTTGTTTCCATAGTGCTGACAAGTTTTAATTGTTGATGATTCTTTTGTTTGAAGTTTCCTCCCCACACAGTGGAAGGTTTTATTTTAGAGATAAGGCTGTTTGACCATGTCGTCGAAGAGCCTTTGAGCGAACCAAAGCAATTCAGGATACCCGTCGGGGAAAGACTTGTTGTAGTTCCTGATTGACTCGATGAGTTCCCGTTCCTCAGGTGTCACTTGTATCGTTTCTGTTTCCTGTTCCATATTCGTTTTAATTAACGACGGTACAAAGGTACTACAAATTTTCGTCTTAGCAAAAAAAATACTATAATTTTTCGTAGTAATTATTCCAGAAGAATGATTATTTCTGTGTTTTCTGTGATTTCCGTGTGACAATCATAGGTCTCTGTGGGAGGTACAAGTATGGGTGCCAAGTAGTTACGAAATGGAAGCGGAGTATTAAATAAAGTTAAATATTAAAGGAAAAGAGTCTGAAAGTCGATACGATTTTTCAATTTTTCGTATATTTGCAGTCGTGTATCTATATTACGACGTACAATTTTGACCTAATTATAATAACAAACAAATAACTTTATGAAAAAACTAAAACTTCTATTAGCATTGTTCGCCCTATTGGTGGGGACAACTGCATCGTGGGCAAAGACTGATGTCACAGCCACTTATTTGAAAGATGCTGACCTATCCTCACTTGAGGGATGGGTTAACCCGGGTAAAACTGACTGGAAAACAGATGGAGCCGTTAATGTAGTAGAATTCTGGAATTGGAGTGATCAGTTCTCATTCACACAAGTTGCAAAGCTTCCTGCTGGTTATTATCGTCTTGCTGTCAATGCATTCTATCGTAACAGTTGGGGTGGGGACGGTACCAATAACAACATGGCTTGGATTTTGGCTGGAAGTAAAACTCAAAATGTTATAGCTTTGAACTCTATGAGCGATTTAGCTGGATATGCAGGATCTAATGATCTCTATCGTGCTGCAACAGCTTTTTCACAAGGTAAATTCTCCAACGAGTTTGATTTTAATGTAACGGGTGAAGGAACAACTGAAGTTGAAATTGGCTTTAAGGGTACGTGTCCAAATGGTGGATGGTGTATTCTTGGTCCTGTGACACTCTATGAGTATACCGCTGCTGACTATATTGAAGATTATCGTGCCAAAGTGGATATTGCCACGCCTTTGCTTTCCGAAAAGATGAATGCGGGAGTTCTTCAGGCACTTCAGACAGCCATTGTGGAGGAATCAACGCTCGTTAGTGTGGATGATGTGCTGAATGCAGTATCGACATTAACAACTGCCATTAACAATGCAAACAATTCAATTGCTTTATATGGATCACTCAAATCTGCAATTGATGCTTATGATGCTAACTATGCGCTGCTTGACGCAGACGGTAAGGCTGCAGCCGATGCAGCTGGAGCCAACGCAGCCAAGGAGGCCTATACAAATGGCACTGCGACGGATGGTGCTACTGAGAAAGCTTCTCTTAATGCTGCATTCAATGAAGGTGTTCTTGCCACAAAACAACCTGGCAACGGACTTGACATGACGGTTTATATCGTCAATCCAGACTTTAATAGTGGGAATACGGATGGATGGACAAAAGAGACTCCTTACGGTGGTAACTGCGCTATTCAGGGTGGCTCGCGTATGGAATACTGGGCAGGAAACGCCAGCAACCGTGCAAATGCTTCATTTAACATCTATCAGGAACTGACAAATCTGCCTGCTGGTGTTTATACTATCAGCGCAGACATGTATAACTCTCTAAACGATGAGAACGGTGATTACACCGAATTCTCACCTACATGTGGCGTCTATGGCTTGTCTGCCAACGAGAAAGTTGCACTGGTGACTGAAGAAGGTACCACATTGAAACCCTATACAACTGACGAGGTGTTTGTAGTTAGCGGCAAAATGACCATTGGAACGAAGAATACAACCACTCCAATGGCTGCTCGTTGGTTCGTCTTCGATAATGTGAAACTGACATATGTTCGCCAGATGACAAATGAAGAGATAGACACCTATGTCATGGCAGACTACAACAAAGCTCTTGCAGCTGCTAAGGCTGTTGTTGAGGGTACTATTCCTACAACAGCATGGACTAACTTACAGAGTGTGATTACTAACAATGACTTGGCTGATGGTACATCAAGTGAGTATTATGCTGCCTCCACCGCTCTCAGCAAGGCTGCTGATGCTGCCATGTCCCTTGTGGCTCCATATACTTTATGGAAAGCTTTGAAGCCTCAGGCTGATGCTCTTGTAGCTGTTTCAACCAGTAATACTGGCGAGAATGCTACTTTGGCCTCTGCTATCAGCGAACAGAACATTGCTGTCGAGGATGCTATTACGTCTGACGCAATAACCAATGCTACCAGCACTCTTAAAGCTGCTATGGTCACATACGTCACAACGGCTGAGCCCATCAACGATGAGTGCTTTGACCTAACTTTCATGATTGTGAACCCACACTTCACAGAGGGTACTGGAGATAATCCGACGGGATGGACAGTTAATTATCCTGCAGCTCCCGAGGGTCAATGGGGTGGAGCAAGAGAGTTGAGACTTTCTACTCATAACTTTGAAGCTTACCACAAACAGTTCACATTGAGCCAAACTATTCCTAGCCTTTCTAAGGGTACTTATAAAGTGACACTTCAGGGCTTCGCGCGTCATGATGGTAATGATAAGGATAAGACGAACCTCTTCTGTGGTATTGTAAACCAGCCGATTAAGGATATTAAGGATGAGTATAGTACAAAACCTCTGACCAGTGGCAAACCTGCTATGGGTGACGAAAATGGTGAGTCTAGTTATACTCTTAACGAACAGACGGTTTATCAGCCCAATGGCATGTCAGGTTCTTATTATTTCTTCCAAGAAGAAAATCCAGCTACCGGACAACCCTTCTACACCAGCGAGGTGCAGACGTTTATCAAGTCAGATGGCGACCTAGCTATCGGTTTCAAGTGTGAGACTTGGTCTGACTGGGTGATTTGGGATAACTTCCACCTTTACTACTACGGCTCAGCTATCGCAGTGACCATTGACGAGGATGCAGTTAGTTCTGTCTATGAGGAGAACATTGAGAATGCTAACATAACACTGAAGCGCACCTTTAGTGCTGGCAAGTGGAACACTATTGCTCTGCCATTTGACTTGACCGACGCTGAGACAAAGGCTGCCTTCGGTGATGTAGTGGTGGCTACTTACTCTGAGACTGATGATGGTCGCAACGATTCGAAGGTAACCTTCGATATAGCCGATGATGCTTCTATCACGGCCAACACGCCCGTGCTGCTGATGACCTCTACCGATAAGACAACCTTCACTTTCAATGGCAAGACTATCAAGGCTGGTGAGGCTAAGGTTGAGGGTGGAGCCCACTTCGACTTCGTGGGCACATACGCCGCCTCTACCATCATTGCTAAGGGTGACTACTTCATTAGAGACAAACAGCTGTGGCAGAGCAAGGGTGAAACCACTATTAAGGGCACTCGAGCATACTTTAAGGCTAAGACAGAAGGAGCTCAAGCTCGTATCGCAGACTTACGTATTGGTGAAAGTGAGACAACAGGAATCGTATCTGTTGACAATGGAGTTAAGACTATTGAGAATGCTACGTTCGACCTGCAGGGCCGTAAGGTTGCAAATGTGAAGAAGGGCCTCTACATCAAGAACTTTAAAAAGGTGTTGGTGAGATAACTGCTCTGATAGGTAAATGAAATACTAATAATATAAAAAGTATATGGTTATGAAAAAGACAAAATATATTGCTCCAGATTTTACCTTCACGGAGTATATTGAAGAGGAACTGATTTGCGCTTCTATTACAAATATTGATGGCAATGCGGGTATTGAAGAGGGCGTAGGCGAAACCCCAACCGAAGCCGATTCTCGTAGTTACTCAGTTTGGGGTGACGAAGACGAATGGTAAATCTCTCTGTATAGAGTAATGGTATAAATAGTTCAGGGCCTGTCTCAATGATGAGAGCAGGCCCTGAATTTTTGTATAGTCGTAATGCTTATTTCTTGTAGCACTCGAATATCTGGTCCACATCCTTCTTTGACATGTGGGGCGTCATCATACTAACGATGAGTACGATGGGGAAACCGCCAATCATGGCGATAGCACCACAGTTGATAGGATTGATGGGGTTGCCAAGGAGCATGTTGATAACGGTCAGACCTACGCCCCATACGAAGCAAGCCCATACAGAGGTGGTAGTGACACCACGCCAGTAGAGACCCAACATGAAGGGAGCCAGGAAAGCACCTGCCAGTGCACCCCAAGAGATACCCATGAGTTGGGCAATGAAGGTGGGG
>Ga0310691_10002445_pt1 | contig 24747 bp, 17 predicted proteins | sample 176DNAGHGlowgp2_FD_203887 | JGI IMG/M metagenome (GOLD analysis project Ga0310691, IMG submission 203887) | Sheep rumen microbial communities from Palmerston North, Manawatu-Wanganui, New Zealand - 1766 DNA GHGlow gp2 (v2) (version 2) | ecosystem: Host-associated > Mammals > Digestive system >...
TGTACACAAACGAGTGGACGGAACTCACAAACAAGATGGGCTACTGGGTTGACCTTGAGCATCCGTATATCACATACGATATAAAGTATATAGAGACACTGTGGTATCTGCTTAAGAAACTGTATGAGAAGGGCTTGCTGTATAAGGGATATACCATTCAGCCTTATTCTCCAGCTGCCGGTACAGGCTTGTCATCACATGAGCTGAACCAGCCTGGATGCTATCGTGACGTCAAAGACACCACGGTAACGGCACAGTTCTCTGTAACAGAGCGCAGCGCAGCACTGAAGGACCTCGACACTTCTTTGCCATTGTATATACTGGCATGGACAACCACACCATGGACACTGCCTTCAAACACCGCACTCTGTGTAGGTCCGAAGATAGATTATGTTGCGGTGAAAGGTCAGAACCCATATAACGGCAAGGAGGGCATATTCGTAGTAGCTGAGGCTCGCCTGTCAGCTTATTTCCAGACCGAGGAAGGCAAGGAACTGGAGATACTGTGGCGTGGTAAGGGTACGGACCTCGTAGGTACACGCTATGAGCAGCTCTTCCCATGGGTAAAACCATGTGACCTGGAGGGCGACAAGATAGTAAACAAGGAGGCAGAGGCATTCAGGGTAATTCCTGGTGACTATGTCACAACAGAAGATGGTACCGGCGTAGTACATATCGCTCCTACCTTCGGTGCAGATGACGCCAAGGTGGCAAAAGATGCTGGCATACCTTCACTCTTTGTCATAGACAAGGCAGGAGATACCCGTCCTATGGTTGATTTTCAGGGTAAGTATTTCGTAAAAGCTGACATGAATCCTGAGTTTGAGAAGTTGTGCGTCAACGAGGGCTATTGGAAGCATTCTGGTGATTATGTGAAGAATGCATACGATCCGAAATATAATGTTGACGGAAAGTATGACGAGAAGGCAGCATCCAAGGATATGGACCTTAATGTGGTTATCTGTCTGGAGATGAAGGAAGAGGGTACTGCTTTCAAGATTGAGAAGCACGTGCACAACTATCCACACTGCTGGCGCACTGACAAGCCAGTGCTCTATTACCCTCTCGACTCTTGGTTCATACGTTCTACTGCATGCAAGGAGCGCATGGCAGAGCTGAACAAGACCATACAGTGGAAGCCTGAGTCAACAGGTACCGGACGCTTCGGCAAGTGGCTTGAGAACCTGAACGACTGGAACCTCTCACGCTCACGCTATTGGGGTACTCCGTTGCCAATATGGAGAAACCGCGACACAAAGGAAGAGATATGCATAGGCTCTCTGGAGGAACTGTATAACGAGATAGAGAAGGCCGTGGCAGCAGGTGTTATGCAGAGCAACCCACTGAAGGACAAGGGCTTCATCCCTGGCGATATGTCGCAGGAGAATTATGACCGTATAGACATACACCGTCCATACGTTGATGATATAAAGTTGGTAGGCAAGGACGGTTCAGTGCTTACGCGTGAGCTCGACCTTATCGACGTGTGGTTTGACTCAGGTGCAATGCCATACGCACAGATACACTATCCGTTTGAGAACAAGGAACTCATTGACGACCGCAAGGCTTACCCTGCAGATTTCATTGCAGAGGGCGTTGACCAGACACGTGGATGGTTCTTTACACTGCATGCTATCGGAACAATGGCATTTGATTCTGTAGCGTTCAAGAACGTGATATCTAATGGCTTGGTGCTAGACAAGAACGGTATCAAGATGTCTAAGCGTCTCGGAAATGTCATCAATCCTTTTGACTGTATAGCAAAATACGGTACAGATGCGGTGCGCTGGTATATGATGACCAACTCTGCACCATGGGATAACCTGTCTTTTGACCCAGATGGCGTCAAGGAGGTTACATCATCATTCTTCGTGAAGCTGTATCAGGCATATTCATTCTTTACTATGTATGCCAACGTTGACGGCTTTGAGTACAAGGAGGCTGACGTACCATTCAATGAGCGTCCGGACTTTGACCGCTGGCTGTTGTCTGAGCTTAACACTCTGGTTAAGGAAGTGGACAACACACTCTCAATATACGAGCCAACACCGGCAGGCCGTCTGATACAGACATTTGTCATCGACAAATTGTCTAACTGGTACATACGTCTGAACAAGAAGCGTTTCTGGGGCGGTGGCATGACACAGGATAAGCTGTCTGCATATCAGACCTTATATATCTGTCTTGACACGCTTTCAAGACTGATAGCACCAATCTCTCCGTTCTATGCAGACCAGTTGTTCAGAGACCTCAACAGCGTGACAGGCAAGGACAATGCTCTCAGCGTACACCTTGCAAACTTCCCACAGGCAGATGAGCAGAAAATAGACACCGAGTTAGAGCAGGCTATGCAGGTAGCCATGCAGGTTACATCAATGGTGCTCTCGCTGCGTAAGAAGGTGAAGATACCTGTGATACAGGCTCTGCAGGCCATTTCAATACCTGCCGGCGACAATCAGTTGCGTGAGCGTATAGAGCGTATGGCATCGGTAATCCTTGCTGAGACAAATGTCAAGGAACTGACATTCATCGAGGAAGGCTCTGGTATGCAGCTGGTTAAGAAAGTGAAGTGTAACTTCCGCACTATGGGTAAGAAATATGGTAAGCTGATGAAGGCTGTGAATGCAGCTGTTATGGGCATCAGCCAGGAGCAGATAGCCGAATTGGAATCTAATGGCTCTATTACCCTTGATGTAGAAGGAAACAGCACCGTGATAGAGGCGGTTGACGTGGAAATTATATCAGAGGACATCCCTGGATGGACAATCGCTCAGGAAGGAAAGATAACTGTGGCTCTTGACATTGATATTACACCTGAACTTAAGAATGAAGGTGTGTCTCGCCTAATAATCAAGCGTATACAAAATATACGTAAAGAATCAGGATTTGAAATAACCGATCGTATAGATGTCGTTATTGAAAATCATCCAGATCTTTCAGCTGCGGTTGAGGTGTTCAAAGAGCACATTGCCACTCAAGTACTTGCAAATAGTCTGACATTGGGTGATGCGTCTGATGGTATAGAAGTTGAATTTGGTGACTTCAAAGCGAAAATATCTGTAAAGAAAAACTAAATTTATAAACCTACTATGCGTTTCTGTCAGGGAAACTCCTGATAGAACGCATACTAACCATTAAACAATTATGGCAGAAATAAAAAAACGCTACAGCGATGCAGATCTCGCTGAATTTAAAGAGATTATTGAACAAAAATTGGAATTGGCACGTAGGGACTATAACGAAATGATGAAGTCTTTGCGTAATGACGAAGGTAATGATGTTGCAGATACCTCACCAACCTATAAGGTGCTGGAAGAGGGCTCTACGACTCAGAACCGTCAAGAAACCATAATGTTGGCGCAGCGCCAGCAGAAGTTCATACAAGGACTTGAGGCTGCACTTGTTCGTATTGCCAATAAAACTTACGGTATAGACCGTATGACAGGAGAGTTGATACCTAAAGAGAGGCTTCGTGCAGTGCCACATGCTACTCTTTCCGTAGAATCAAAGATGAATAAAAATCATTAAATGAAGAAAAGCACAAAGCAGGGAGTATTATGCTCCCTGCTTATTATACTTCTACTGCTGATAGACCAGACCATTAAGATGTGGGTGAAAACGAATATGTGCCTACATGAAAACATTCAAGTAACGAACTGGTTTTATATCTCTTTTATTGAGAACAGTGGTATGGCATATGGTATGACATTCATACCTAAATATGCTTTGAGCATATTCCGTTTTGTCGCTTGTTGCCTGCTTATTTGGTATATCCGTAAGCAGATACTGGCGGGTGCTCGTGTATTGTGGGTGGTATTGTTGTCTATAGTATTGGCTGGTGCTGCAGGAAATCTAATAGATTGTATGTTCTATGGTATGATTTTCAGTGGCTCATCTGCATATTATCCATCCTTTTTTGTTGATTTTGGAACAGGATACGCCCCTTTCCTACAGGGTAAGGTTGTAGATATGTTCTATTTTCCTTTGGTAGTTACAACGTATCCAAATTGGTTTCCTATGTGGGCAGGTGAACCATTCATATTTTTCTCACCAGTATTTAATTTCGCAGATGCATGTATATCAGTGAGTGTTGTAATGTTGGCCTTGTTTTGCAGGAAAGAACTTGCTTTGCTTAGTACAACATCCCAGGATACAAAAAAGAAAGGTGAGAATAACAAAAAGGTATAAAGAAAGGATAATAAAAGAAAATTATGAGGAAACTTCTGTATATACTCATAGCTGTAGTATGCATAGCATGTACTCCATCGTTACCTTCAGGGATATTGTCTGAAGGTGAAATGACAGACATTCTTTATGATATGCACATAGCTCAGACTATGTATGAAAGTGGCAGTGAAAATAAAACGGACGAAGATATAATCTCTTTAAGGGCAAGTATATTGGATAAATATGATGTCTCGCAAGCAGAATGGGATTCGTCTTTTATTTACTATTGTCGCAATACAGACAAATTGCACCATATATACCTAACACTTAGTGAACGAATACAAAACAATGTCATAGCGTTGGGAGGAAAAGTCGATGGCATACAGGGGGAAGAAGCTGATACATCTAATGTATGGAACAAAGAATCCTCTTTTATACTGATGCAGCAGGCACCATATAATAGATTAAGTTATGCCATAACTCCTGATTCAACTTTTGAGGATGGAGATCGTATTACGTTACAATTTGATGTTCAGTTTATATTTCAAGACGGTTATCGTGACGTTGTAGCCTTTATGGCTGTGTATTATGATAACGATAGTATAAATACAGGTATAACTCATGTTTCAGGTGATGGACATGGTATAATCACTTTGAACAATGATGTTGACAGGTTGCATATTAAACAAATAAGAGGATACTTTATACTTGGTCAGAACCTAAGTAGAGAAGCAACGGACAGTTATACTTCAACACTTCGACTTGCGACTGTACGCAATGTTAAATTATTACATACACATACAATTCCTCCTGCGAAAAAAGAAGAAGACAAACAAGTAAACGATAGTTTGCTTGTAGATTCACTGCGTAAAGACAGTCTGATAAAGAATAAGATTCCTGTTCAAAAAGAAACCGTCTCAAAAAAATAAAGACATATATAACAAAACTAAAATATAACTATGAGAAAAACTTTTACTGCATTTCTAACCATTATTGCGTGTTCTGTTTCCGCACAAAAGATAGATCGCAAAGTGGTGGTGACACGTAATAACCCCGTAGTGACACAGTTTGATGCCCTCAACTCGCTGAGCGTGGGCAACGGCCATTTCGCCGTCACCGTTGATGTCACCGGACTGCAGTCTTTTCCTAAGGAATGTGAGAATGGCGTGCCCCTCTGTGCTATGTCAGACTGGGGATGGCACTCGTTCCCTAACACCAAGGGACTCAAGCCTGAGGATACGCAAAAGACCATGAACCTCGGTCATGGCCATGAAGAGGTGTATGCCGTAGAGTATAAGACGGAGGGAAAGAACAAGGACGCCACGGAGTATTTCCGCGTAAACCCTCATCGCTTGAACCTTGGCAACGTTGGTTTCGTATTTACTGACGGAGGCAAGGAACTGCCCATCACTGCCGTCAAGGATATCAACCAGACTTTGAATCTGTATGATGGAAACATCGTTTCAAACTATACGGTAAAAGGTGATGTGTATAAGGTGATAACGGCAACCGCCCCGTATTATCCTGAGATGGTCTTTAATGTCAAGACAAAAGCCTTTAAGAAAGGTAACGCATATATTTGTCTTACACTGCCATACGTTACTGGTAAGCATGCAGATGCAGCATCAGATTGGGACAATGCAGACAAACATCAATCAGAAGTATCGATGAAAGCGCAGAATAGTGTGGCTGTTAGGCACACAATAGATGATACCTACTATTATGTAATTTTGTCATGGACAGGTAAGGCTTCATTCGAGAAAATCAGTGAGCATAGGTATGCACTCATTCCTAAATCAGATGATGTGACGATATGTGTTGACTATCAGCGAGATGACGATGTTCATTTGTGGAAAGGGGTAGATCCACATCTGAAGACGGCATTTGCAGACATAAAGGAATTCTGGAACAACTGGTGGAATGAAGGTGCCATCGTCGATTTCTCAGAGTGCACGGACGCTAGGGCAAAGGAACTGGAGCGCCGCGTGGTACTTTCGCAGTATCTTACCTTTATCAACTGCGCTAACGATACACCTCCACAGGAGACAGGTCTTACATATAACTCATGGTTCGGACGCCCTCACCTTGAGATGACGTGGTGGCACATGGTCGATTTCTCACTATGGAACCGTCCTGAGGTCATGGAGAAGATACTTGAGTGGTATGACAATAAGGCTTATCCTTACGCTAAGCAGATAGCAGAGCGCCAGCACTTCAAGGGCATACGCTGGATGAAGATGACAGACCCGTGGGTGGGCGAGTCCCCGTCTAACGTGGGTTCGTTCCTCACGTGGCAGCAACCGCATTATATCTACATGGCTGAGGAGATGTACCGCCATAACCCTTCTGCCGCCACCGTGGCGAAGTATGCAAAGCACGTGGAGGAGACTGCCGAGTTCATGGCTGACTTCGCCCTTTCGTGCGCCACAGGCAACGGTCCTATACGCCTCTACGGACAGACCGCCATGCAGGAGTCAATGTCTAAGGATTTCTCTTACTGTCACCCCTTCGAACAGGCTTACTGGGGTTACGGACTCACCACTGCACAGACATGGCGCGAGCGCCAGGGACTGCCACGCCATGCCGAGTGGGACGACATCATAAAGCGTATGGCTTCGCTGCCTGAGCATGACGGCATATATACCGCTGGCATGCCTACGCAGCCTTTCCTCGCCACTGACACCACACAGGCTGCAGCCTTCGATCCGTTCAACTATGGTGGCGATACAGGCAAGAAGCAACTGTCAGAGGATGAGTTCTACCTCAAGTGCCGCTCTGACCATCCGGCTGTGCTCGGTGCCTGTGGTATGCTGCCTGACTACGGACTCTATGACCGTGCTGAGATGCAGCGTACGCTGTCATGGGTAATGGACAACTGGAACTGGGACACTACCTGGGGTTGGGACTATGGCATGACAGCCATGTGTGCGGCGCGTCTCGGTGATGGCGAGAATGCCGTCAAGGCTCTCCTCATTGACAAGGGTAAGAACACTTACCTCGTTTCAGGTCATAACTACCAGGAACCCAAGCGCCTGCGCCTCTACCTCCCTGGCAATGGGGCTTTGCTCGATGCAGTGGCTATGATGTGTGCAGGATGGGACGGCTGTCCTGACATTAAGAATCCGGGATTCCCACGCAATGGCAAATGGAACGTGAAGTGGGAAGGATTGAAAAAAATGCAGTAAAGAGTTTTATATGGCTTCCACACTTCTAGATAACGCAGTCTCACAATTCTCACGACTACCAGGTATAGGACGAAAAACCGCCCTACGTCTGGTACTCCATCTGTTGCGGCAAGAAGATGCAGACGTTCATGCTTTTACCGAATCTTTGAATATTTTGAAACGTGAGGTTAAATATTGTCGTGTATGCTATAATATATCCGATACGGAAATATGCCCTATCTGTTCAGACAAAAGACGTGACTCGACTATAATCTGTATTGTAGAAAACATACAGGATGTAATAGCTATTGAACATACGCAACAGTACCATGGACTTTATCATGTATTAGGAGGTGTTATCTCACCAATGGATGGAATAGGGCCGAATGATATTCGAATAAATGAGTTGGTAGAACGTATAGAAGCTTCGTTAGATGTTTCTTCTATAGAAAAAGATGGTGGCGTAAAGGAAGTGATTTTTGCACTTGCCAGTACGATGGAGGGAGATACTACAAATTTCTATATCTCTCGCAGATTGAAACAATTCCCAGGATTAAAATTATCTGTTATAGCTCGAGGTATCAGTGTGGGTGATGAACTGCAGTACACAGATGAAGTAACGCTTGGACGTAGCATTCTCAATCGTACGCCACTTTAAAAGCACATCAATATTGCTTAACCTATACTATATATGGTGATATTCAAATAGAAATAAAGTAGAAGACTCAAATATCACATATTATATTGCTTTTCGTTTAATAAAACAAATTAATCCCTGTAATCAATGGATTACAGGGATTAATTTGTTTGTAAACTTTCTGTTGTCAGTATAGATTATTTTGCGTATGCAACAGAACGTGTCTCGCGAATTACAGTAATCTTAACTTGACCAGGATAAGTCATTTCATTCTGAATTTTCGTTGCAATATCACCAGATAGAGCCTCAGTTTCTGCATCGGTCATCTTATCTGCACCTACAATTACACGCAACTCGCGACCAGCCTGTATGGCGTATGTCTTTGTTACGCCTGGATATGACATTGCAATTGCTTCAAGGTCATTCAGTCTCTTAATATACGCCTCTACAATCTCGCGACGTGCACCAGGACGTGCACCTGAGATAGCATCACAAACCTGTACGATAGGAGCGAGTAGGGATGTCATCTCCATTTCATCATGGTGTGCGCCAATAGCGTTACATATATCAGCTTTCTCTTTATATTTTTCAGCAAGTTTAGCACCGTACAAAGCATGTGGCATCTCGAGCTCCTCGTCTGGTACTTTACCTATATCATGAAGCAATCCTGCACGCTTTGCTTTCTTTGGATTCAAACCAAGTTCTGCTGCCATTACCGCACATAGATTGGCAGTCTCGCGAGCATGTTGCAACAGATTCTGTCCGTATGAAGAACGATACTTCATCTTACCCACGATACGTACAAGTTCAGGATGCAGACCATGTATTCCAAGGTCGATTGTAGTTCTCTTACCAGTTTCTATAATCTCTTGTTCCAGCTGCTTCTTTACTTTGGCAACAACCTCCTCAATACGTGCAGGGTGAATACGTCCATCTGTAACAAGCTGATGCAATGCAAGACGACATGTCTCACGACGTATTGGGTCAAAAGCAGAAATCACAATAGCTTCAGGTGTGTCATCTACAACAATTTCCACACCACATGCAGCCTCGAGAGTTCTGATGTTACGTCCTTCACGTCCGATGATACGTCCTTTTACCTCGTCGTTATCTATATGGAAGATAGAAACAGAGTTCTCTATGGCAGCTTCTGTGGCGACGCGTTGTATTGTTTTGATGACAATCTTCTTTGCCTCGTTATTAGCATTAATCTTAGCCTCGTCCATTATCTCATTGATATAGCTCTGGGCATTTGTGCGTGCCTCATCTTTGAGACTTTCAACAAGACGGTTTCGTGCCTCATCTGCGGAAAGTCCTGAAAGTTGCTCTAACTTTTCACGCTCCTTCATCTGCATGTCAGACAGTTCCTGTTCCTTCAGACTCAGCAGTTTCTTTTCGTTTTCGATACGATGCTGCTGCTGATCTAACTCCTGACGGCGTTTTCCCTGTTCTTCCTGACGCTGATTAAGTGTGATTTCACGCTGCTTCAGTTTGTTCTCATTCTGTTGGATTTTCTGATAACGCTGCTGTACTTCGCGTTCCAACTCACTTTTCTTATTAATGAACTTTTCCTTTACCTCAAGGAGTTTCTTTTCTTTTAGCACTTCCGCAGCCTTTTCTGCTCCGGCAATCATCTCATTGTATTTTACCTTGATTACATATCTGAAAATCAAGTAGCCGCAGAGCCCGCCAATTATCAAAGCTCCTACGCCAATTATTATATTAAGAATCATATTAAAAAAATTATTGTTAATATTCTCGATTACTTCATTGCTTGCTCTATCTCAGAAGACAATTTGTTGAGAATATCCATTACTGGCGAAACATCATTGCGTTGAGCCTGTGCAACACACATTAAGGCAAGATCAAGCATTGCATAGTAGCCAATCTCTGGTTCGCTTCTCTTGTCCTTAAGCTGCCCCATATAGGTGTTCAACTTCATATTAACGAGCTGAGCAGCCTTTCGCCACGATTCCTCTTGGTCTTTTGGGACTGTTACGTTAATTCTCGTGGCATGTATGAGCAGATTTATATTTTGAGTTTCGCTTTCTTGCATGTTATTCTCATGACATTTCTGCATTAACAAGGATTTGCTTAATGCATTCAGCCTACAGGTTTTACACTAATAGTTATGTTTATCTTTCATTGAGTAGGGTAATGCACTGATTGACAGTTCTTATAAGGTCATTCACGCGTTTTCGTGCATTTTCCAAGTCACCGTCAGCGATGTTAAGCATCTTAGCATCCATCAGTTCTTTGTATTTTTCCCTTTCATCTGAGAGAGATATATTCAGTTTGTTTATTATGTCATCTTTCTCCACAACAGTATTTCTCAATTCCTCATTCTCTTTCTTCAGATTCTCATAATCATGAATCAAGAGTCTTACGCGATTTGCGAAATTTTGTATGTCAATAATTTGTTGTGGCATTGTTAATCATTTACTACGATATCTTTTTACTGATATTCTACTGGTTCTCTTTTGGCATTTTCTCTTTCTTAGCCAGCATCACCACTTGATAGACGAAATCAGTAATCCACTTTTGTGAGAAATTCAAACGTTGATTGTATTTCCTCACAGAAGCAACGGCTTTAAGGGTTGCCGCATCCGAATAATCGTTTTTGGTGAAAAGTTCACCGACGGTTTTTTCTGTCATGGCATAGATCGCCTTTTTGAAGAAAGAAGGTAAACGCAGCTTGAATTTCATAAGGTTACCCATCAGCATCATTAGATCCTGTGTGAAGCCTTGGAACTGATACATATATGTCTGGACATCCTGCATCTTTCTGCAATTTTTACTAATGCTACGATCGATTTCCTTAAAGAAAGAATCGTCATGTCCATACATGTCTTTCAGCATTTTCCTACAAGCGTTTTTTTCGCCTATGCCTAGTTTGTTGTGCTCTGTGCGCACTTTGAATGTAGATTTAAACACGCGCAGGTCTGGCAGCATTGCAATATTGTTGATGCCTATCTGCGAAGCTATTGCAGCTTGGAAGTACACACGTATAAGCATCATGTAGTCTTGCATTCCGCCGACCTTTATCGTATCATCATTTTTCTTTTTGAAGAATGAAAATATACCCATCTGTTAAAACTTATAATTAATTGACCGCAAAGTTACATAAAATTATTGAAAAATGCAATACTTTCAATCAAAAACATAAAAAATCACAGGAAAAATGCGAATTATTAAAAGAAAATATGTAACTTTGCATGTAGAAAGACATTTATCCTACGGGATATAATAAATCTAAAAACTCTAAATGGCAAATACCGATCATAAAAACATCCTGATTATGTGGCTCGTCCTTGTTGCCGACGTGTTTGCATATGGGGTGTTAGTGCATTTGTTTGTCTGTTTCCTGCCAGAATATAGTTCGCCGGCAGTAACACATCATCCTGACATTGCAATGATGTTGGGAATGCTTTGTTTGTTGCTGTTCTCCCTTGCGTTGCCACCTGTAATACACCGTAGAAGACTGAAGTTCAAAGATGTGATACTGCGTAACCTTATGGTGTCAACCTTTACGCAGGGCACATTCGGCCTCTTGTGGCATGTCATGACGGTGAACAGCGATAATGAGATTTCATATAATGTAATCATTACTATAGGATTGTTCTTTTCGATGGTTATACTACGTGTTTTGGAGAGAACCTTCCTCGGACATCTGCGCAGCAAGGGAAAAAATACTCGAGCAGTAGTGTTCATAGGAAGCGATCCTGCCAACAAGGCCATATATGATGAACTTATTTCAGATCCGACGACAGGCTATCGGGTCATTGGATATTATAGCAAAGAAGAAATAGAACAGGCGCCAGAGTCGTTGAAAAAACTTGGTGACAGGGAGGACTTTCGTAAGTTGCTTACAGGAGAGATGCCTCTCGATTATCCGATAGACGAACTGTACTGCTCATTGTCACATGCAGAAGATGCGGAGATAAGACAGATAATGCAGTTTTGCGACCGTGAAATGATTAGGTTTATCTACGTGCCACGAATTTTCCAAAATCTACAGCTTTCACTAAAGCCTGAGATAATAGGTAACAGCGTGGTATATACAAACCATCATGAACCATTAAAGAATCTCGGCAGCAAGATTGTAAAACGTACTTTCGATGTGGTATTTAGCATAATTGTCTTAATATTGTTACTGCCATTTATGCCGTTAATAGCATTCCTTGTAAAACTTCAAAGTCCGGGACCTCTGTTGTTCCGCCAGAGACGTACGGGAATGAACGGAAAAGAGTTTACATGCTATAAGTTCCGTTCTATGCATATTAACGATGATGCAGACTTAGTACAGGCTACAAAGAATGATCCGAGGAAATTCTCTTTCGGAAACTTCATGCGTAAATATAATATTGATGAATTGCCACAATTTTATAATGTGCTTCGTGGCGATATGAGCATAGTAGGTCCAAGACCACATATGACATTACATACAGAAAAATACTCTGCCTTGATCAATAAATATATGGTACGACATTTTGCTAAACCAGGAATAACAGGACTGGCACAAGTGACGGGGTTCCGTGGAGAGACAGAGGAACTGTGGCAAATGGAAGGCAGGATAAGACAGGATATATGGTACATTGAAAACTGGACATTCTGGCTTGATGTTAAGATATGCTTCAAGACTCTTGCCACAATGGTGTTCCATGATGAGAACGCGTATTGAACTATGCATTTTACTTAAATAAAATTAAAACCAGAACAACATAATACAATGATTGAAAATCAAAACAACCAGGAAGTAATAGTGACTTCAGAGGATAGCAATGACAGCAGTTTCCTCAATGTTCAATTCTTTTTGAAAGCCTTTGTCTTGCATTGGCAATGGTTCCTTTTATCTGCCATTATATTTCTTGGTATAGCGGCATTGTATATCCGTTATACAGCCCCCGTGTATCAGGTTAATGCAAAGATACTCATTAAGGATGATGATAGCAACTCTCGTTCAGGCAGTACTAAACAGATCATGAATACTGCCACCCTTGGTATCATGAATAGCAGTGATGGCTTTGACAACGAGTTGGAAGTACTGAAATCCATCTCACTTGCAGAAGGAGCAGTACGCGATTTGAAATTATATGTCAATTATACCCTTGAGGGTACTATCACAGACAAGGCTCTCTATAACACATGTCCTGTGGTTATAGATATGGATAAAGAACACCTTGATAAACTTGAGTATCCTGTCAGAATGGTTATTACTCATGATGATAATGGCTACAACGTAGAAGGTAAATACATGGATGATGATGAAGAGCATAGTTTCAGCAAGAAGGGCAATTTGCCGATGTCTATTGCTACCTCAGCTGGTACTGTATCACTGACTCCTAATGAAAAAGGTGCTGCATGGACTTTTGGAGGCAAAAAGGTCACAGCAACCATCCATAATCCGACAATAGCAGTGAAATCTTTCGCTGGCGTTGGTGTAGAAGCTCTTTCAAAGACTACTACAATAGCTGTACTCACAAGAAACGATGTTCTGCCACAGCGTGCAAAGGACTACCTTAAGCAGTTGGTGGTAGTATATAACCGTCAGGCTAATGAAGACAAGAATGTTATTGCTGTTCGTACTGAGGCTTTCATCAACCAGCGACTTGAGAAAATCAATGCGGAACTTGGAAATACTGACGGAGCTATAGAGAACTATAAGCGTAACAATAATATTATAGATGCCACATCCAATGCTAGTATATCATTGACCCAGTCTAACGAGGCGGATAACTCGCTTATGGATATGAACACTCAGATAATGCTGATGCAAAGCCTGAAAGAATATATGCAGGCTCCTACAAATAAATATCAGACATTACCTTCTAATGTTGGACTGAAAGATGCCTCTGCATCATCGCTCATTTCTCAGTATAACCAAATAGCCCTTGAGCGTAACCGTCTGCTTCGTTCCGCATCAGAGCAGAGTCCTACAGTGCAGGCCCTGACATCGCAGATGGACGATCTCATCGCATCTATAAATGGTGCAATAGATCAGAACAAGCGAAATCTTGAGATCGAGCGTAAGGCCTTACTTGCACGTTTTGGCAAATATTCCGGTAAATTATCACAGACACCTGAACAGGAAAGATTCCTGACGGAGATAGGTCGCCAACAGACGGTGAAGTCAAGTCTTTATATAATGCTATTGCAGAAACGTGAGGAGAACTCGATCACTCTTGCCGCTACGTCAGATAAAGGTCGTTTGATAGACGAACCTCTGAATCTCGGACAGGTAAAGCCGAAGAAAGCTATGATCATGCTTATAGCACTGCTTCTTGGACTTGCCATTCCTCTTCTCGTATTGATAGTCCTTGAATTGCTTAGATTCAGGATAGAAGGTCGACAGGATGTAGAGAAACTCACCAAGTGTCCGATTATAGCGGATATTGCAATGGCAAATGATTCCACTAAGACACGCGGTGACATCGTAGTGCATGAGAATCAGAATAACCAGATGGAGGAGATATTCCGTGGTTTGCGCACCAACCTTCAGTTTATGCTCAAGGATAATCAGAATGTCATTATGTTCACATCCTCTACGTCAGGTGAAGGTAAGACCTTCGTTGCAGCCAATCTTGCCGTAAGTTTTGCATTGTTGGGCAAAAAGGTGTTACTCGTAGGTCTTGACATCCGTCGTCCACGTCTTTCACGTCTCTTTGGTATGGCAAAAGACAGCGAGGGTATCACCACACTCCTCACGCGCGATAATCCTACGGAAGAGGATATAATGTCTATGTGCATACCATCAGAGGTGAACAAAAATCTTGATCTCTTTATGGCAGGCCCTGTTCCACCAAATCCTTCCGAGTTGGTATCAAGAAAGTCGCTTGATGAAATTTTCGCTGTATTACGTAAGAAATATGACTATGTGATTGTTGATACAGCACCAGTAGGACTTGTAACCGATACTTTGCAAATAGGTCGTGTAGCCGATGCAACCGTTGTCATGTGTCGTGCGGATTATACTGAGAAGTCTGCATTCGGCGTAATTAACAGTCTTGCAAATAGTGGCAAACTGCCTAACGTATGTATAGCTATTAATGGCATAGATATGTCAAAGAAGAAATATGGCTACGCATACGGCTACGGTCGCTATGGTAAATACAGCAAGTATGCATACAAGTCATACGGAAATGGTTATGGATATGGCAACTATGGTTACCATTCATACGGATATGGCTCATATTCAAATAGCCACTATGGTAATCCGAATGACAATTCCATAAAGAAGTAATTATACACTATAATAAATATAGCACCGTGACTATAGCCGTAGATTTCGATGGTACAATCGTTACTCATGAGTACCCAAGGATAGGCAGAGAACGTACCTTTGCCACTGATACATTGAAACAGCTCATTAAAGATGGACATCGTCTCATACTATGGACGGTAAGAGAAGGCGAACTTCTTGACGACGCTGTAAACTGGTGTAAGGATAGGGGAGTGGAGTTCTATGCTATAAACCGTGACTACCCCGAGGAGGAACGCGAGAAGAACAATAATTTCTCACGTAAGTTAAAGGTTGATCTATGGATAGATGACCGCAATATTGGCGGCATTCCCGATTGGGGAACGATCTATCGCATGATAAAAGACAACCTTACCTGGGATGACGTGGTGCGCGAGGAATTGACCACATCTGCATACCCACCACCAAAGAAAAAGAAATGGTGGCAGATATAAATACAGAGCCCATGGCATAAGTGTAAATCACTGTAGCCATGGGCTCTTTGTTATATAGCATGTCAGTTCGATGAAAATACTATAAAAATAATGTTGTTGTTATATTGACGACTAATTATATTAGGAAATATCTTTTTGAATAATGCAAATTATGAATTATAATGGTTTTATTCGAAGTGAATACATTTTCTTTGAAAAGCTCTGGTGACAGATTGCTTTCGTTTTGTTTGTTTTTGTGACATATTGATAATTTTGACCTCCGGATTTTCTTACGATAAAATCTATTGATGAGAAATTGTTCTAATATATGCGTTTTTTTGCAGTATTTGTAACTCGTTGATAATCAGTGGCACGATTTTAAATTGACAGTAAAAGCATGCAAATTGGAGTGTAAAAGCATATGTTTTACATTGTAATTTGGCACATATTAGAAGCTAAAAGCTATCATATTAGACAATGAAAGCTATCATATTAAGGGATAAAAGGTGCCTGATTACATCACCAGAATATGTAAAATATGAAAAAAATCATCAATCCTGACAAGTTGATATCTGTTTTGGGCATCTTTTTTCTCTGTTTTTAATTTTTTGATAGGTGTTTTTGAAAATCAATTTGTCATAAAAATTAAATTTTTGTTTACAATTTGTCATTTTGTATTTTCAGGAATCACTCTTTTAAATATGTTCGATGTAAAAATAAATCAAATATAAATTTAAAACATACTGCAGATGTGTAAATGTAAAATATCTCATGTGGCAGTAAGCTTCATTTTGTCGGTTGGCACATAGTTTGTAAGATGTGGTGTCGATAATATAAAAATTGATGAACATAAACAGATAAGAAAGTTATATCAGATATGCATAATAATTACTCAGAAAGCGTGACATCGTTGCTTGATGAAGGAAGGCGCGAGGCACGAAGACATCGCAGTCGATCAGTAAAGCCAGAGCATTTGTTGATGGCGATGCTGAAACGCAGGAATACTATAACAGATGAGATAATAGACAAATTAAATATTAACAAGGCGGACCTCACGATTGACTGTGAGAGCAGATTGCTGAATGATGTGGACAGCGAGGATGCTGTCACAGACCAGAGCGTCAATCCAGAGCCAGATGAGAATACCAACAACCTGATGATGCTGGCGGCACTAGAGGCGCGCATGGCTCGTAAGGATACAGTGCAGTTGGAGCATCTGTTGCTTGCCATATTGCATGATACAAATGACAATAAGGCCCGCGATATATTGGAAAGTAATAATATGAACTACGACAATGTGACAAAATGTCTTAATGACACATTAGGGCAGCGCCATGTTACTAACGGAATGGACCTGACCGATGATACGGATGATTTTGACAATACCATGGATGAGCCAACTGGCAGTGAAGCTGACAATACGAAGGTGGAAGATAAACCGAAGGTGAAGTCAGGTGGCAAGACTCCGGTGATAGATGCCTTTGCTACAGATCTTACGAAAGTGGCGAGCGAGGGGGGATTGGATCCTGTCGTAGGGCGTGATAAGGAAATATTGCGTCTGCAAGAGATACTGTGCCGTCGCAAGAAAAACAATCCTATTCTAATAGGTGAGCCGGGTGTAGGCAAAAGTGCCATAGTGGAAGGGTTGGCACAAATGATAGCTGCAAATCGTACGTCGCCAATACTGCACAATAAGCGTCTTGTAGCGCTTGACATGGCAAGTATGGTGGCAGGAACAAAGTATCGCGGCCAGTTTGAGGAACGTATAAAGAACCTCATAAAGGAACTAGAGGAAAACAAGGACATCATCATATTCATTGATGAGATACACACAATAATAGGTGCGGGAGGTGCTGCAGGCTCGATGGATGCGGCAAATATGCTTAAGCCTGCGCTTGCCCGTGGTGCAGTGCAGTGTATAGGTGCTACTACACTCGACGAGTTCCGTAAGACGATAGAGAAGGACGGTGCGCTGGAGCGTCGCTTCCAAAAGATAATAGTTGAGCAGACCACGCCAGAAGAGACTATACAGATACTTTCAAACATTAAGGACAGATACGAGAAATTCCACCATGTGGCATATACTCCGGATGCACTCAATGCATGTGTGAAACTCACTCAACGCTATATAACCGACAGAGCTTTCCCTGACAAGGCTATAGATGCCATGGATGAGGTAGGTGCCAAGATGCATCTGCGTTATGTGGACGTACCATCTGACATAACAGAGTTGGAAAAGAAGATAGCTGAGACAAAACAGAAGAAGCTGGATGCAGTGCATAACCAGAACTTCGAGTTGGCAGCAAACTTCCGTGATATGCAGACAAAGTTAGAAAAGGAACTGGCAGGGCTGACTAACCGTTGGAATAACGACGATACCAGTACACGCAAGGAAGTATCTACGGACGATGTGGCAGACGTTGTGGCAATGATGTCAGGTGTGCCAGTGCAGCGCATGGTAGAGAGTGAAGGAGAGCGCCTTCGCAAGATGTCTGACAAACTGAAGGAGAACGTAATAGCACAAGACAAGGCTATAGAGAAGATAGTGCGTGCCATACAGCGCAATAGGGTAGGTCTGCACGATCCTAATCATCCTATCGGAGCATTTATGTTCCTTGGTCCTACCGGCGTTGGTAAGACATATTTGGCAAAGAAACTGGCAGAGGAGATGTTTGGCTCTGCTGATGCTCTGATACGCATTGATATGAGTGAGTATGCAGAGGCGTTTAACACATCAAGATTGGTAGGTGCACCTCCGGGATATGTAGGATATGAGGAAGGCGGACAGCTTACTGAGAGAGTACGCAGGAAACCTTACTCTATAGTTCTTCTTGATGAAATAGAGAAAGCCAACGGTAATGTATTCAACATGTTGCTGCAGGTGCTTGACGAAGGAAGGTTGACGGATGGCAACGGCAGACTTGTGGATTTCCGCAACACTATAATAATAATGACGTCAAATGCCGGTACAAGGCAATTGAAAGAGTTTGCACATGGTGTGGGATTTAATGCTGCCAACGGCACGGGGCTCAATATGAACGAGAAGGACAGGGAATATGCCCGCTCAATAATACAGAAGAGCCTGAGCAAACAGTTTGCGCCAGAGTTCCTTAACCGTCTTGATGAGATAATAACATTTGAGCAGTTGGATCTTGAGGCTATCAAAAAGATTGTGAATATTGAACTGGATGGAATCTACAAACGCGTAGAGTCTATTGGCTACTCGTTGAAGATAACCGATGAGGTGAAAAATGAAATTGCCAAGAAGGGCTACGACATACAGTATGGTGCAAGACCGCTGAAGAGAGCACTGCAAACTTATGTGGAGGATGTGGTTTGCGAACGCATACTATCAGGCGAAGTAAGTGTGGGCTCTGAGATCGTTATTGATAAAATAGAGACATTGGATTGAAGAAAAATAAATAGCTTGACAAAATAAAAAGTCCCTTATTCCTTTTCATGTTATTATGAAATAAAAGGAAAAAGGGGCTTTTTAGTGTTTTTTTCTTTAAAAAGTTAGTTAAAAATTTTGTTTTTTATAAATAAATGACTAACTTTGCGATTGAAACCTATTTGATATTAATCAAAAAAGACGGTTTTTGTTGACCAATTTATATATTTTGACAACCATAAACATTAAAATAAATACCTTAAAAAAATCTATGAGTTATATCAAATTTGACAAAGCTTTAATGACAAACCTGCAAGAGAGCATCCGTAAGGAGGTCTTGCGTACAAGCCGTTCTGGAGCTTATGCCAGTAGCACAGTAGTGGATTGTAATACTCGCAAATACCATGGATTGTTAGTAGTACCAATTCCTGCCATAGACGATGAGAACCATGTATTATTGTCTTCGTTAGATGCTTCGGTCGTACAGCATGGCGCAGAGTTCAATCTTGGATTGCATTTCTATCAAGGTGGAGCGGTAAGTCCTAACGGACATAAATATATACGCGAATTTAATTGCGACATTATACCTACGACAATATATCGTGTGGGGGGAGTGTTACTGCGCAAGGAACTGATCTTCCAGACCTATACAGACCGCATCATGATCCGCTACACTATAGACGATGCGCACTCTCCGGTGACGCTGCGCCTGCGTCCTTATCTCGCATTCCGTAGGGCTGACGAACTGACACATGAGAACTATCAGGCCCTGCGTGATTATAGGATTGTGGAAAATGGTATAAGTACTACTATGTACAAGGAATATCCAGAGCTGTTCATGCAGTTATCTAAGGATAATGAATTCATATTCCAACCAAACTGGTACAGGGGATTGGAATATTATAAGGAGGCAGAGAGAGGCTACGAATGTGTAGAGGATTTGTATGTGCCTGGATATTTTGAGATAGCTTGTAAAAAAGGTGACCAAATAGTATTTACGGCGGCACTTAGTGAATGTAAGCCTAAAGATTTAGCAAAGGCCTTTGATGAAGCAATAGAGACACGACTGCCAAGAGATAACTTCTTCCATACTCTCGTAACAGCAGCACACCAGTTTCACTATAAGCAAGGTGATGACAGATACCTGCTGGCAGGATATCCATGGTTTAAGGTTCGTGCACGTGATACATTCATATCACTGCCAGGACTTACCCTTGCAATAGATGAATTGCCTTACTTTAAATCCGTGATGCAGACAGCTGTAAAGGGCATAAAGGAATTTATGCTGGGTAAACCGCTTACGGTGAAGATATATGAGATAGAGCAGCCGGACGTGATGCTGTGGGCTATATGGACGATACAGCAATACGCAAGAAAGGTAGACAAGGAAACTGCATCCAAGGAGTATGGTTCGTTGGTGCTCGATATAGTGAAGTATATAGAGGAGGGAAAACATTTCAACCTCGTACCTAAAGAGAACGGTTTGCTGTGGACTGACGGACGCGAGAAGCCAATGACATGGATGAATAGTGTGGCTAACGGTAAGCCGGTGGTGCCTCGTACTGGTTATGTGGTCGAGATAAACGCATTGTGGTATAATTCCCTTATGTTTGCCGCAGAACTCATTTCAACAACCAAGCAGAACAAGAATGCCAAGAGATACATAGAAATGGCTGATAAGGTCAAGCAGGCATTTCAACAGACATTCATTACCCCTGCGGGCTACCTACTTGACTATGTAGAGGAGGGTATTGAGGATTTGAACGTAAGGCCTAACATGATATTTGCCGTAGCATTGGATTATTCGCCACTTGAGACTCAGCAGCAGAAAGCTGTGCTTGATTTCTGTACGCGTGAACTGCTGACACCTAAGGGACTGCGAACATTGTCACCAAAGAGTGGGGGCTACAACCCTATGTATGTTGGACCACAGACAAAGCGCGACTATGCATACCATTCTGGTACTGCATGGCCATGGCTCGGTGGATTTTATATGGAAGCTTGCCTTAAGATATACAAGCGTACCAGATTGAGTTTCGTACAACGTCAGATGGTAGGCTATGAGGACGAGATGATGTATCATGCCACAGGAACAATCTCAGAATTGTTTGATGGCAATCCACCGTTCCACGGACGTGGTGCAATGGCTTTTGCCATGAATGTGGCAGAAATTTTGCGTACCATGAGGTTAATTGATGAATATAATTACTAAGACCCTAAATAGAAAAAAACACGAAAACTTAGACAAAGATGAAAGTATTAATGTTCGGATGGGAGTTCCCTCCTAAAATATATGGCGGTCTGGCTGTTGCCTCCTATGGCATAACAAAAGGTTTGTCTATGCAGGGAGACGTTGAGACGACATTCTGTTTGCCCAGACCTACCGGAGAGGAGGAGAAATTCCTGAAAATAATAAATATGAGTCAGGTGCCTATTGCATGGCGTGATGCGAACTATGATTATGTAAAAAGCCGTATGGTAGGACATTCGGCCGAAGACTATTATCGTTTCCGTGACCATATCTATGCAGACTTCAACTATATGCAGGGACTTGATGATCTTGGTTGTATGGGATTTGCAGGAGGTTATCCTGGAAACCTGCACGACGAGATTAATAACTTCTCAATTATAGCTGGCGTTCTGGCACGCTCTGAGCAGTTTGATATAATACATGCGCATGACTGGCTTACATATCCTGCCGGCGTGCATGCTAAAATGGTCAGTGGAAAACCTTTGTGCATACATGTTCATGCTACAGATTTTGATCGTTCGAGAGGCAAGGTGAATCCTACGGTGTATTCTATAGAGAAGAATGGTATGGACCATGCTGACTGTATAATGTGTGTATCAGAACTTACGCGTCAGACAGTTATTAATCAGTATCATCAGGATCCACGTAAATGTGTGGCTATGCATAATGCAGTATATCCTCTTAGCGAGGAATACCGCAATATAGAACCTCATAAAATTCCTAACGAGAAAGTGGTGACATATCTGGGTCGTATTACAATGCAGAAAGGACCGGAATATTTCATTGAGGCTGCAAAATTAGTGCTTCAGCGTACACAGAATATTCGTTTCTGCTTTGCCGGCTCTGGTGACATGATGGCATCCATGATTGAATTAGCTGCGGCATACGGTATTGCGGATAGGTGTCACTTTCCAGGTTTCCAACGTGGCAAGCAGGTTTATGAATGCTACAAAAACTCAGATGTGTTTGTCATGCCATCTGTATCAGAACCGTTTGGCATAGCGCCGCTTGAGGCTATGCAGTGTGGTTGTCCGTCGATAATATCAAAGCAATCTGGCTGTGGAGAAATACTTACCAATGTGTTGAAGGTGGATTACTGGGATATACATGCTATGGCTGATGCCATATATTCTGTATGTATGAATCAAGGATTCCATGATTATCTGGCAGAGGAAGGTAGGAAGGAAGTTGACAGAATAACATGGGAAAAGGTTGGTTGGCGAATACGCCAATGCTATGACCAATTATTGTCAAAAGGTTGGTTCGACCATGAAGAATACCAACGCAACTATATTCCAAACTAAGTTCTCTCTAAGAGATAATAAATTAATTAAGTAAATAACATATATTATATAAAGTATAATTATTGAAACGATATGAAAACGATTTGCTTATATTTTGAAATTCATCAGATAATTCATTTGAAGCGTTACCGCTTTTTTGACATTGGTACAGATCATTATTATTATGATGACTATGAGAATGAACGTAGCATCTCTTACATAGCAGAGAATTCGTATATGCCAGCCCTGTCAACACTGCATGAAATGATAAAGCAGAACAAGGACTATTTCCGTGTTGCTTTCTCACTTTCAGGAGTTGGTATGGAGCAGTTGGAAATGCATGCACCACAGGTGATAGAAAAACTGCAGGAGATGAATGAGACTGGATGTGTTGAATTCCTTACTGAGCCTTATTCTCACGGCTTGGCAGGTCTGGCAAATGAGGAAAGTTTCAAGAGAGATATAGAGAAGATGTCTGATAAGATAGAGCAGTACTTTGGAAAGCGTCCAACAGTAATGCGTAATTCTTCTCTCATATATACGGATGAGATTGGTGCTCAGGTTGCAGCCTTGGGATATAAGGGAATGCTTACGGAAGGAGCAAAACACGTTCTTGGATGGAAATCCCCACACTATGTATATAATTGTAACATGGCTCCAAACCTGAAGTTATTACTGCGTGACGTTAATGCTTCAGACGATATTTCACTGCGATTCAACAACTCTGCATGGGAGGGATATCCTTTATTTGCCGATACATATATTAATAATATAGCATCATGTCCTGAATCAGAGCAGGTTGTGAACATTTTCATGGAGTTATCAGCTCTTGGTATAGCGCAACCATTGTCAAGCAATATACTGGAATTCCTAAAGGCTTTGCCAGAGTGTGCTAAGGCTGCCGGATTGGAGTTCCTTACTCCATCGGAGGTTATGGATAAGTATGACTCTGTTGGTGCGATAGATGTCCCTGACACATTGTCATGGGTAGATGAGGAGCGTGATTGCTCTGTATGGCTCGGCAATCAGATGCAGCGTGAGGCTTTTAATAAACTTTACAGTGTTGCTGATCGTCTGCTGATAGCAAAGGATCCCCGCTTGCTACAGGACTGGGATTACCTTCAGGCTTCAAATAATTTCCGCTTTATGACGACAAAGCCAAGTAATGCAGATATTGACCGTGGTATATATGACGGACCGTTTGACGCATTTACAAATTATATGAATATCCTTGGCGACTTCATATCTCGTGTACGCACTCTTTACGGTGGCATCGACAATGAAGAGTTGGAGAATATGCTTACCACTATAACCAACCAAGGCAAGGAAATAGAGACGAAAGATAAGGAAATACAACGTCTGCAAGCAAAATTGTCGAAGTATGAAGATAATAGCAAGGCAAAAAAAGAGGTGGCTGCTAAAAACGCGGATGAGTCACCTGCTAAGGCAAAGAAAGTAGTTAAAACTTCAAAGAAAACAACGGTAACTTCTACAAAGAAGAAATAATTGTTTCTTTAAATCTATATTATGAGGGATGGGGAATGTCGTAAGAAACTTTCCTCATCCCTTTTATTTTATGTATAATGTATATTAAAGTTACACATATAAAAACTCCCCTTGCTTGCTTACTCTGATATGAGTGTGCCGCAAAGGGAGTTTGTTTTATATGTGTTACAATGTGTGATTAAGGCATTTGTTTTATTTTATAACGCCCTGTTCTTTGAAGATACCCTTGAGAATCTCTACGGAACGATCTACCTGCTCTTTTGTATGTGTAGCCATCAGTGCGTAACGTACGAGTGTGTCTGTTGGGGCACATGCAGGAGGTACCACAGGGTTGATGAATACGCCACGCTGGAATGCGAGTGCTGTAATAAGGAATGTCTTATCAACGTCACGCACATAAAGAGGAATGATAGGAGACTCAGTATCTCCAATCTCAAAACCTTCATCCTTGAAACGCTTGAGGGCATAGTTCGTAACGTCCCAAAGCTTTTCTATTATCTCTGGTTCTGTCTTTAATATGTCAAGGGCTTTCTGTGCAGCTGCTGTTGCTGCAGGTGTGTTTGATGCAGAGAAGATGTATGTACGAGCTGAGTGACGAAGGAAATTAATGGTATCCCAATCACCAGCGATGAAACCGCCAATAGAAGCAAGAGACTTTGAGAATGTACCCATAATAA
>Ga0310691_10002446_pt1 | contig 24746 bp, 43 predicted proteins | sample 176DNAGHGlowgp2_FD_203887 | JGI IMG/M metagenome (GOLD analysis project Ga0310691, IMG submission 203887) | Sheep rumen microbial communities from Palmerston North, Manawatu-Wanganui, New Zealand - 1766 DNA GHGlow gp2 (v2) (version 2) | ecosystem: Host-associated > Mammals > Digestive system >...
ACCGCAATTTGCTACCAAATAAAGGTTGTGTAGCACCGCTACTTGCTAGCAAATTACGGTGCTGGGGAACCGCTACGATTTTTAAAATGTAATTTCGCAGTTTCTTTATTCCAATCATTTTTTACAACCTCGCGTATCCAGGGGAAATCTACTATGATAGTTTCATAAGTGCTATCTTTTTTACCAGGTATCTGTTGTATAAATCCCATATCAGCCAAAGTGCGGCGAGCGGCACGCACAGTGCTATCGGTGCCAGATACGCAATCATTGATGTTGCTAATCTGCCACCCATCATACCCATCTTCGGCGGGTTTATTACCCATCAAATACATTAGAACTTGTGTTTCGCTATATGTAAGATACTTAAACGCATAAACCATAATATCTTGCGGCACACTCCAAAATGACTTTCCAGCCACCAATTTATCTCCCCTGTGTTTTAATAATGGCATCTCTCTTGGCATATGACTTATCTCCTTGACTTATCTTCTTTTTAATTCGTGTGATAACCGAGTAAAATCGGCTATAAAATTACCACTAACTTCAAAAGTCCATACATCACATTCAGGATGGTTGTAATTAGGTTCAACCTTAATGATACGATAGCCTAATTTACGCAACTCAAAAGCCAGTGGTTTAGTAAATATTTTTTTATATTTCATATGACTTCTCCTATAATAAGACTATATGAGTAATGACCGCCGGCAAGCAGCGGTCATTACCCTAGAAAGGAAAACTACCTATGTATCTTTGGTGTTGCGACGCACCAGTAAAGACTGTCTCCATCATCTTTACATATATATAATAACAAAATTATTTTTTGTTGTCAATCTCTGGAAACTTCTCGCCTGGATGATTATGCTCCCAAATCATAATACAGATTTCATCTAAAAACGGGTCAGTATCTTTATGTTGTGGCTCGGCATCCACTACATTATAACCTTCATCCGGTTCAACAAAATCCTACCACACCAATATATTATTCATATCTAATTCCCCTTTACTTTACTACAATAATTATATCATTTTTTTTCTTCGTTTTCAACTAAATCCTGTTGAAATGAACCCCAGCGTTTAGGAGGTCTGCGTCCGTGAAGCATTTCTAATGCGTGCGCGATTGGCACTTTCATTTCTTCACACGCTTCCATTAGTGTAGCATATTCTTTAATAACATTACCTTCTCGGTCAATAGTGCGCGCGGGTCTATAACGACTATATAGTTTAGGTTGCTATACTCGATTAGCAGTATTCTGTTTCGGTGAGACCCAGCGTAAGTTATCTATTCTATTGTTTGTAAAGTCTCTATCAATATGGTCGATTTGCGGCAGGTTGTCTGGGTTCGGTATCCAAGTTCTACCGATAACTCGATGCCATAACTCACCAGTCTATTTCCACCCGCCGCACTCGTCCCTATATCTATATATAAATGCTAAATAGCCGCTATTGTGTCGATGCGGCTTAACATCGCGTTTAGTGCGTTTATTACGAATGCGCCCTAAATTAGACGCTTCGTATTCAGTTGTCATTTGAGACTGCTTTCTTAAAGTGATAGTTTTCCATTCTTCTTCCATTTATATTCTCCTTCTATCACTCGAATTGCTTCGCTAATGACAATAAATATATTCTAATTTTAGCGCGTTCATCAGGTGTAAGTTCTTTGACTAATCCAGATGAGTATTTTCGTAATCTACTGTATGAAATACCAGTCGCAATTGCGAGCGATGCTTTATTGAGGTTGCGAATAATTTCTCTCATTTTTCATCAACCTTTCATCATATCTTAAAAATTGTCAAAGGTCGTTGGAACGATTTTGTCCCATTTCTTCAATAATTTTTTTAATATAATCAATTTCTTTTTTCATCACTTTCTATTGCTTAACGAATGTGCGCGCAAAATTACCTTGGATATTAGATAATTCAACACTATCATTCTCCGGCTCAAATGGATAACGCACTATTTTAACTACTCTCTACTTTTGTTTAATCTTTTTAAGATTATCCACAAGGTAAATTGTATCACCCAAGCCGCAACCAGCATCTAATTCACTTAATGCGACTTTATAACTGGCTTTTGGCTGCGCGATGCTATCAAGATAATCTTGTGCCGCGCCTTTCAATCGTTCAGCGACGGTAATTTCGTCATTGCGCCATACTTTAACAATGCGCTTATTAGTATAAGTATAGTTCTCAATAAATGGAAGGTTGTTATTAACCCATTTAATATCTAAACCATCTTTGCCAATAGGATAAAGAACTGTGGCGTAGTCATATGTTGAAGATTGTTTTGAGAGATTTTGAAGTTTGAGTTGATTAGAATAATACCACTTATTATTATCTTCGCCCATTCGGTCATATACACGAAGAACTTTATTTTTTGTATCAAACCACACCTCTTGATTGGTTTGCTCCTAAATCTCTCTAATCATATCCAGTGCTAACTACATTGGTTTTTGAATAGTTAATGCGGTGTGGTCGCTACTGTGATAATCAACAGTCCAAGCGGGAGATTGTTGTAGGCAATACTCATATGCTTGTTGTGGATTTTTCATATAGCAGTCAAATACTTCAAATAATTCACCACTAATCTCTTCGATGTTTGCGGCGCACCATACTGTAAAGAACCCATTATCTTCTTCAATAAGTTCTTTAATTATATATTCATAGTCTTTTGTTTCAACATAATTTTCTTCTTGGAGAAGTTGTAAGTATTCTGGGAGGCACGGAACTTGGAAGTGGAGTGATTTCAACCCCACTTCCAACACTTCCGTTGTATAGACATCTTTAAGTCCATCCATTATCATTTGAAGAAAATTATGATTACTATCATAAATCTTCATCATAATTAGATATACCTCACATCATACGCAATTTCCACATTAGTTTGAGAACCATTGGAAATTGTAATATTATTTATCCCTGGTTGAACTGCTGGCATCTGCCAGCCATTGTAATGGTCCCACGCACTTGCGCCATTAATAGTGAATGTGCGGGCTTCTCCATCGACAATTACAATATCGTTGGCACGAACATCATTTATCTCTATTGGGTCATCACTCAAACCTTCAATAGTAATATGAAGTAAATTAACGCGCGGCACGATTGTTAAAACACAGGGCGAGGGCGCGGTTCCAGTATTTGTAATACTGAAACCGGTGCCTTCTAAATCAAATACAATTGGATAATAATTGCTATTCAATTTTTACCCTCCTTATTGCCAACTCATATATTCACTATACTTGACATAAGAGCCGAGCCAATAAATCCAAAGCACATTGTGAAGGTCGCGATAATACCACTCACCATCTTCTTCGTATTCACGCTCCAAGTGGTCGTAGTATTCTTCATCGCTCCATCCATTTTCGTCATATGTGTAAGAAGTAGTATCATCAACTTCTTCGACATTACTGAAATTATCATCAATACGGAACCAACCATCATCTCCGTAAGCCCAGTTTGGGTCTCGTGTAGCATAACCTTGTTTTACAACACGGTCGCCAGCGAGATATTGGTCGATTTTGAACTCTGGTAAAGCAATAGGAACAGAATAGATATTCAATCTATCTTTGGCTAACGCCAAGATATCAAAATCTGCGGTTGTGTCTAAACTTGTTTCAGCGGCATTATACCAATACTCACCATCAAATATAAACTCATTATCATTATAATGATATGTGTAATAAGATGTGATTGGTTTCCTTTGCGGCACATTTGAAGACGAAACTGTCTTATACAATGTGCCAGTATAAGAATAATTACCTTCTGGGTTGAGCCACTTATGATAGTTTGAAGTGCTATTGTCGCTATTGGCATCGTGGAGAAGTGCGAAGGTTTTCTTCTCTTTATATACCGGCGACATATTGACACTTTCAACACGAGGATTGCTCTCGCCATCACTCAAACTTGCCTTAATCCATTGGTCGCAACTATGATACCAAAGACCATTTACACGACTTGCGGTATCATTTGTTGTCTTATCAATTGGGAAGCACAAACCTTGAAGTAATGTGCGTTTTTGAACTGATAATACATCTGGCTCTTGATAACTTGGAACATTGTTAATAAGTAATCTCATCATTTGATTATTCACAGGAGTTTCAGTATATTCCCAACCTTCAAAGGCACTATAAACATAATTACTTGGATACTGACCGGTGCGAGTGCGGAAATCGTATTCAAATACTTCATTATCGCAATAGCGTCCAGTCATAAAGTCGCCAGTAATTATATCAATCATACCATTATCTGGGATTTGAAGCCACTCATTATCCCACTCATACCACATTCCTTTTGGAACAGGAATATAATAACGAGCAAGTTCATTATTAACATACGCGCGAACACCGTGGAAAAGTCCAGGTCCTAAATAAATATTAGAAGAGCCATTACTGTTTGTAGCAGTTTCTACTCTGGCGTCAGTTGTATGTCTTTGATAAATAGATGAAAATTGATTATTAATTGGAAGCCAACCATTCACTAAATCGTTCCAAGCATCTCGACCAATATCATTCAAACTCGCATACATTGCGTATTTTGGCTCGAACTCATTATGATATGGAATGCTCGCGATGAAATATGAAGAATATGGTTGAGTTAAACTACCATAAATGCGTTTATAACCTGGCATATCATATGTCATAAAACCATTCATACCACTGTCATAAATCTTATTTATAGCATTTTCTGTATTAACATATGCCGTATTCCCTTCGCTAGAAGGATGACTATCTAACCAATTTTCAAGCACATCTTCATAGAAGCGAATAGTATAACCTGTGCCTTGTCCGCCACTAATGTAATAATAACAACGAGAATTATTATTATAATCTACACCTTGGCTATATTTTTTACCAATAGTATTGGTGCCAGTTTGGTCTTGGAAGTTGATTGTTTTACGACCACCAGGACCTGGAAGATATGTGCGATATAATTCAGTGTTTTCACGATAAGCATACCCACCATTTTCAGATGGACCGCACTGTAAAGCATCTTCAACTTCTAACACTAAATCGGTATAATAATGAGTAGTTGCCCCAGATTGTCTTTCGTCATTTGGACGCGCATTCGCTATACGACCATTATTACCTGCGCTAGCAAAAAACTCACCGCTATTGCGCGCATTCACCCAATATTTATAAGCGTGTGGATTAAAGAATGGATATACTACATATTGAGAACCGACACGAACTAACTCATCAAATGAGAAGTAAATATGCTCTTCATCCCAAGGATGTGGGTTCCATAAGTAGATACCATCATAATAACCAGACGGCTTATAAAGATTACGATTAAAACCGAAATAGTCCCAAGTCAATGCGATTGGAGCCTCACGATAAAGTTCTGGCAACAATAAATCACCAGTCTAATCATCGTATCTCCAAGAGGTCTCAATGAAGTGGTCCCAATCAGGGTTCCAGTCGCTAATAGAACAAGTAAATGCCGCGCGACCTAACTCTGCCGCAGGTGCTTTATGTCCTTTATAATATACACAGGCGTATGTATAAACTGTTTCAGGATATACAAAATCTACTTCGTGTAATTCTTCAAAGTTTGCTTTTGTAATCTCTTGGTCGAAAGTCCAATGACAACGGTCGTGGTATTGTAATCTTCTATTGTTTGGATAGAGACCAACATCACTAATATCTTCGGCAGTAGCCCAATCAACATCATTATCCAAGTTGATAACGCTAATATCAAGAGCATTATACAACTTACCTGACTGACCAAAACTGATTTCTTCGGTCTTTACCCAACTCTCTTCGGCAGGCACATAAGCCCACAATCTATCAACAGTGAGTTTGGTAATCAAGATATTTTCTGCGAATGGAATTGTTGCTGTTGGGTCTGTTGGACTATCATAATCTGGGTTCTGTCCTGGACCTGTAATAGGTTCAGTTTCACTCAATCTAATCCAACCGTGATAATACTCTTTCAAGCGACCCCAACCATTACGCTCCTCAACAATAGTGTAAGTATCACGCACAGCAATTTCTGCGAGTGTCTTATACTTGCGCGCAGGTCCATAATGGATGCCGGTGTATGGGTTCTTAACGCGAACCTGATACTCAATAAAGTAGCCAGGGTCTTCGTCCTCATACATTGCGCTATGGTAGTGGTTGCGATATTTAATTGCGCCTTTTGGATTTAATACCTTTGCTGGTAAATTACAAATTAAGTAATTCTCGCTATTTGGGTCTGGGTCAATTTGCGCCAATGGGTCATCGTATGCTCCACCACGATAATACTCAACATAGAATAAATCAGGTCGTTCTGTGCGGGTATATTTATCATATACCACAACAGGAGAAGGAGCGTCTATAAACCCAGCGACATCATTGTTGCGTAAAATACTTTCATCAAATACGAGGCGTCCAGCCTTGAAATTACTATCCGCATACCAAGCAGGATTGACATTCAAATCAGCAAGCGTTCTCGCATTTTCAATATCAGCAAGAGAGAAGAACAAGTCTTTTGTGCCGACACGGTAATCATCTTTATAATATACAACTGATTTTGCGTAAGTTCGTAATTTATAATAGATATTTACGGCGCCTTGGTTGTATATATCTAACAAGCCCCAATGTGTATGTCCATCGTCAGGATTATCAGTGTCAAGCAAACCATCCAAATGATAATCACTTGGTTTGTAATCATTGAACTGTAATTCATTTTCGAGAGTAGTGTTATGTTCGTAGAACCAAGTAGGAACTCTTACATACTGGTTCGCAATGAATTGGTTATTTTCATTATAATAATTAACAACTGTATTGCCCCAATAACACGGGTCATCTACACAGTGGAGCGGGCAGACATCCTACGGATTAATAATTACGGTCTCCTCAACCATTCCACCAGTTCCCGCGCGAGTGCTTTCGTAATAACGAGAAGTGTAAGTTCCACCTTCATTGCTATTGCCGAAGAAGATTTCGGTAATAAGGTCGAATAAACCATCTTCTGGCATTACATAATCGTAGATGCGCTCGCCAGCCTTGACTGGTATCATATCACGAACCAATCTATCCTGGTCCCAAACTTTAAGGCTCCAAATGGCGCCCATATACTGTTGAGGATAAACAGGGCAAGGGAAGTCGCTATAAGCAACATTACGAGTTGTGGTAGAAGTAGAAGTGATTGGATTACCAAAATCATCCTGACCGATAACATTCACTGTCGTGATTGTTTGACCGGTCCATTCACCGCTGAATGGGTTCATCATTTGCTCGATATCTCTCTGGCTGAAACCAACAATACCAATGCCGCCGCTAATATTAGGATAAGTCTGCGGACAGAATGGCATTATATTCATTTCACCAGTGTCAGGATTACGAGTGCGGAACAAGGTCAATGAGCCAACTGGCTTACATCTACCTTCAAATGTATCAGTATCGCCACTTTCATCAAAGTTCGTATAAGTTAAAATGTTGCTTTCACCAAAGTCATATCCAGAAGCATATGAATGATATGCGTCTAATGTATATGTAATTGGGTCAGCCATCCACTTATGACCTTCAAGATAGTGATTGTCTGTTGTATCATTTACAACCGCTTTTCTATTTACATAGTCCTCATAATAAATTGGCTTACTAAACATATAGTCTTTATAAGCACGATAATAGTTATAATCATCATCTTCGCCTTCTGCGAAACCTTTGCGGTAAAGACCAACCATTTCAGCATAGCGTGGAACTCCATCATAGAGGTCGCGAACCGTAGCAGTAGAATTATTATTATTAGTCTGGAACCATCTTACACCATCAATAGAGGTCAAACCAATATCGGTGTAAGTTCCTGCTTTTGCTTCTGGGATATGTCCGCGAATAGCAAATGCGCCACGAGAAGTCTTACTTTCGTTTGGAACGAAACCACCCTCGTATTTAATAGCACTGTTCTTTGCCATTGTTTGCGAAATAGCCTAATGATGATTTAATACTGGCGTGCCTAACGCGCCATAATAGCCGAAACTATATGTGTAATCAGGTGCTTGATAACCGTAAGGTGTAGTGCTAGTCTAAAATCCACTCGCCTGGAAGTAGCCTTTAAGCTCTACCTTCAAACGACCAATTTCTTTTGGTGTATAACCAATATCAATATATGGAATTACACCACCGTTAATCATTTTGTAAGTTGGTCCTTTACCATTGCCGATATTATGGACTAATCTAATCGGGCAATCTTGACCGGACCAGAACAAGACTTTGCCAAGACGCTCGGCACTGGTTGGGTCATCTGGTTCAGCAATAGACATATACAAAATATCAATATGCCCGTAATCTAACAAACTATCGAATGTATAAAGCACATCAGTATTTTGAAGCATACCGCCTTCACAATGAACCGGTTTAAACTTATTAATGTAGTTATTTGGCATCTAATCAACCAAGTAGAACTCTCCATCGAACTCATCGACTTTAATTCCCCAACTGGTTGTAGCAATCAAGTTCGCTTCATCAATATCATCCGTGTAATAACGCACTTCGACATTTTCAGTGGTTGGCATATAATAAATAATATATTCCTCTTGAAGTTTGCTCGGGTCATCTAAACGATAATCACGCTCATACCATTCGTAAGGAGCACCATCACCGTAATACTCGGCAGGCTTCATATAGTTATAATCAATAAAGTTTTCGATGTATTCACCGTCGCGGAACTCGCTCGCTCCAAGAGTAAGAGTTAATGTTCCAAGGGTCTCGTATGTGCGGATACCCCAAACTTTTTTCATATAGCGCACAGTGGTGCTATAAGTTTCTTCTGTGCCTTCTATTGGTGTATATACAATGTTGTAAGGAGCATTATCCATTACGCGTTGTAAGGAGACTTTGCTACCAGGATATACGAAGTTCGTTTCATAACCTTGTGGTTTATACTTATTCAAACGAACAATATCACCAAAGGTAGGAACCTGATAGAAATCTTTCTCTTCAATACCAATAGTATCAGTAGCAATTAAGTTTGCTGGGTCGATACTATCGTGATAGTAATGAACCTCGAAGATATTTTGTAATGCTTCGTAATTTACACGGAAAGTGCGCTGATTTAAATTATCAAAATTAACTGCGGCAATCTCTGCGATGTTGGTAATAACACCTGTTTTATAGTAAGGAGGTTGATATGTATCAATGAAGAACTTCTCATAAAGATTATATTCTTGATTGATGAAATCATCACCACGGAAGAAAATCTGGTTGGTCTGGAAGACTACACCATCCTTACAATAATTTACGAAGCAAGAACCAATCTGGTGAGATGGGTCATTATCTTCATATTCTTCGTCATCAATGATATTGAAACTATTCAAACCAGTAGCATCTTCGAAGAATGTCTGGCTTACTTTATCATATAAGCAGTTGCTTGGAGCAACTTGCGCGCCAATCTTGTCATAGAACTAAACTGGGATAAAATCTCTTACCACAAGTCCGTCATAAACAATTTTACAACTTCTAATACCAATACCAGCCAAACCGTCAGCATACTGACCGTTGTTATTATTTGCGAACAAATAAATCGGGTTCGGCATTTGCGCTGCTTCAACAGGCATTGGACTATTGTATGTGAAGTTGGCATTTGCGTAGCCAGGGCGGTTCGTGGTGTAAATACCTGCGTCGCGACCCCAACCAATTGCTTGTTCTTCTGTAAGGATTAACTGATTTACAGTATTACCTGCTTTTGCTTCATAGCGGTTAATACCACTTAATCCAGTGCCATACATTGTTTGGTTATTATAGCGCATATAGAATTGTCCCAGTGGAGAAGAACTACCAAACAAGTAAGCATATCCCGCATTTACAGTATAAAGCGGCGCGAGTTCATCAACACGATAACAATCTAACTGGATTGATAACTTCGACATATCCAAACAAGTAAATCCTGTATTGATATATGCGTGGTTCATCGTCCAAGTAGGATGTTCGTATTCATAAGCACCTAAATCATTATGCTGTAAGAACAAGATGCGGTGAGGATAATTTATGCCAGAAGGGTCTTCTGGTTCGATTTCAGTCATATAAAGAATATCAATACTTGCCAATTCACGCAATGCCGCAAACTGAATAGGTCCATTATACTGAACTTCGCCATTGCTTACAAAAGCGGATTTGTATTGATTGACATTCAAACCTAAATCGTAAAGAGTGGTTTCAACAGTGAAGTCAATTACACGATAACTGATACTGTCGCTGCCAACCCAGTTCAACTGGTTAATTTCATCAGTATAGTAATATACTGGTGTAGTATATTCGGTTGCGTTGTAAATTACATCATAATTTACTTGGATTTCATCATAATTTACAAGAGTATTAGAACTTACGCCATTCAAAAGTCCAGCATCATAATACTGCGGACGATAGTAATCAAGATTGATTATATCGCGCAATCTTATACCGCCAATTGTATCTGCCTCGCTAATGGTCAAAAGTGAAGTATTAAGAACAGAATAACCGCTGGCTAACTGTTGCTTATAACGCACCAAAATTGACTTTGTGCGGACGGTTTGAACTTCTTCATACTTTACAGTAATTGGAGATGCGGTAGTTAATGCTGAAAGGGTAATTTCTCCATTATAACTATCAGCAACACTAAATTGATATCCTTCTGGACGATAACGCGTGAGGTCAATTAAATCACCAAGCACTGGCTGGTTGAAGAATTGAAGCGCATTAATCGTGTAAGTCTCTTGTGTATAGTTGATATCATCGGTATAATATCTTACCAAGAGAGGGAACTCAATAGGCACATAATAGATTTGAAGAATACCCGCGCCAACTACATCATCATAACTTTCAAATGAACTTGCGTTGTAGAGCGCACCGTCATTATACTCTGCGGTATGGTATCTATTGAAATTGATGCCGATATCAGTAATATCGAAGTCGGTATCATAACTTGTCATATATTTAAGATGAACTGGAATGGTCGCCATACGATACCAGCCAGGATATGTTCCAGCATAATACTCAACATAAATCACGGTATCTTTGCGGCGATAATTTACTGTGTAAGTAATTTCCAATTCATTATATACAACTAATTCGTTGGAAGGATGGTCCTGAATAAATCCATCTTGATAGTATAAACTATTTGGATTATAAAGGTTAAGGTTAATAACATCTTTAAGGGTTGTGCCAGGCACAATCTCTGTCTCATTGATGTTAATTACACGAGTGCCAGTAATATCATAACCACCAGCATCATTTTCGTTTTGATATACAATTGTAATGTTCTTGCTTTGTGGATTTTCCACGACATCATAGCGCACCTAGATAGGAGATGCCGCAAGGATGTCTTCTACTGTAAGGTCGCCATAATAATCAATACTGCCGCGATAGCCATCTGGCTTAAAACTGGCAACATCAATTAACTGACCGATGCTATTGATTTCCTATAAGCGTGGATAAGTGAAACTTACTACTCTTTCAGTAGTTGGCATATATCCATCGCCAGAGTTCAACCAATAACTTACAGTAAAGTTATATTTCATAGGGGCGTAATTGATAATCAATGTATTAAGTGCTTGAAGGTTCTCATAAGTAAGTGCCATCTGCCCCAGATTGGTTGCGACACCACTCATATAATGTTCTTCTTTATATTTATCTACATTGATACCAATAGATTGTAATGTATCAGTCTCACCATTGAAGGCTCCTGCGCGGATAGTATAAACTTCTGTGCCAAGCATCGTAGATTGGTTCTGGTAATATACAACAGTAAGTCTAAATACACTCGTGGCGATTTGGTCTGTTGTATATACCTCGCGTTCGCCCTTGGCATAGTCGCTATCGAGGTCATAAGATACGATAAAATTACCGTTCTTTAAACGCTCGGTCTGTGCGCTACCGCGCATCACTACATCAAAACTGAAACTAATATCGTCAAAAATTAAGGTTGATTTCTTGATAAGTTGAGTTAATTTGCTGATTTTTACAAAAGCATCATCTTCATCGGTGCCGAGCACCAAGAAAGACAATTTAATATCTTTGAACCTGTCCTATTGACGGACAAAGGTTGGTTGGATATCACCGTCCAACCATTCTTGCTTTGTATCAACAGCATTAGAGTTGATAACTCTGTCATATAGTTTAATACCCAAAGTATCAATACTTATACCATTAATAAGCATCAGTTATACAAACCTCCTTGGCGACTGGTTTCTAAATCGAGTTCATTTAGCATATTTCGTGCGTCTTTTTCATTTTCTCGGCGCTGTTGGCGATTAGTTTCTTGTGAATACTGCTGGACTTTCTCGACACTATCCCGAGCAGTCTTCATTAAATCACTTTTTAATACTTTCATAACATCTTCATAGGTTGTCATAATTCTTCATCCCCAATATTGAAAATGTTTGGTCGCGTTCTTGCGTTGTGCCATCTGTATATTCATCAGTTGATAATAAGTTAATCTCATCTGTATTGCCAGCCAGGGCTTGCGTAAATGCTAACTTATTCAAGTTTGCGGCAAGGGTCTAACGGCGCAAATAACCTTGATAAGCCAGTTCGCATTCATCTGGCGTCATCTACAAAAAAATCGCGGGACTTATACCTATTTCGCCTACGATTTGGCTGTATAAGTCCCGCACATTAATGAGAAGGAAGGAAGACATATAATGGCTAACAAAGTTATCAATACTTGACTATTCGCTAACCTGCTACCAGAGCCGCGCGATGGCAGAACGCGGCATCTCTGGTTGTAGAGTAATTATGCCTGCTATGAAAATGTCCTCTACATTTATTTCTGGCAAAGACTATAAATAAATTATCCCTCGTAGCCCAATTTTGAACCAAAAAGTTTTATTATCAACTTCTAATCTTATTTCATTCACTCTTGGCGAGTTCTCCATCACCTAATAAACGAACGCGATATTTAGAGGTGCTATTATAAGATGAAATTACTGGAAACTCAATTAATAATGCTTTACCAGCATAACGGTGAGTATCCATAATAACTTCGACATCAATCAAACTGTTATTTTTGAACGCGGTTTGTAATAAGTCATAAGTTTCGGCACTCTTAACATACATTCCGTCGCACACAATAGACCATTGTTTAATGCCGCCAAGATTTTCTTGCCATTCGCCCTTAATCTTATTCGTAATCTCAATAGGATACATAGTTTGATTAAGAGTGGCATTTAACTGACCCGCAAGAACCATCTCACCGCATTTGAGGACTACATTGATACCCTTTTGTGTGTTATTCATTATTCTCATCCTCTCTTGCGACCATAAAAGAAAATGTTGCCACACCGTGTTTGCGGACAGGTCCAGTTTCTTTATCATCAATAATCCTTAACGAGCGCATAAAGCAAAATTGGATTTCAGGATATACCGCAATAAACTCACGAATATGTGCGTTAATGTTATCCACGATATCCAAGATTTCTTTCTCACCATTATAAGTGCTAAAAATATCAACAACTATTCTAATGTCGGTGATGTTTAGGTCTCTTGATTTAGCAACCTAGGCATCACTCATTCGTAGCATCAGCCACGGAAACTACTCACGATATGTGCCGTTATCATCGACATTATATCCCAACTCTTGGATGAATTGGAAAAAGCGTTGTTTAGTCGCCGCTAACATTATTAGCCACCCTTGGGTCATCAACCAACTTATAATTATTTATATCGTCGGCTCTGCTAATTGAGAGATATTTCGCATATAAATGCTCGATATGCTCTATTACTGACCCATCTGTATCAATAATCTGGGCGATATGTGGCTCCACCCAATCATATACTTTGCCCGCAGGAGCAACATAAACCTTATTCATCTTTTCACTCCTTATGTAATATCTATACTATACATCCCACCGCTAGAACCGTGAGATTTATCATCACTTGAAACCGCCGTCTTCAATGCTTCTACTAATCCACGCACTAAACCAATTACAACTGCCATTAAAATCATACCAAAAAATCCCATACCGCCGCCTGACATTCCACCACTACTACTTTCCATCATCTCTTCAAGTTCTTCTTGTTCTTCTTGAAGAGCCTCTTCTAATATTTCTTTAAAAATTGGTGTGGCTTGCCCCATAGCGTCATTAATAGCAGGCTCGAAATAGGGCTGCGCGCCCATACACCAAGTGCCATATTCTTGATACTATGCGTATTCAGCGTCAGCCCAACATTCTGCGGTTAATTCACCATCGTGGTCGCTGGATAAAGTGCTACGCAAATATCCAGTATCAACAGGACATAAATCGGTTGATACATCATCGAACACTGAACAGAACTCATCAAGAGCCTCACTATAATCAATAGGAATGCCTAATACTGGGGTTTCGGTTGGGAAATCAAACTCAACTGTTGCGTGTAAGCCCATAACACTCACCTATTAAACAGAAATACCAGACCTAATCCATAACCCATTACCATTATAACCAGTAGTAGGAGTTTGACCGTTGCTTTCAAAAATATCAGCAGTATAACTAGTAGTATCAGCCGCACCATAACTTGTTGTTAACTGTGTTTTTAATACTGCCGCATTAAAATTATTAGCCTCACTTGTATATATTGTGGCATACCCGCTATTCGCACCGCTAAACCTTATTTTTATAAGTGGAATATATATATTCTATCCATAAGTAAAATCTTGTGATAACATTGAAGGAATAAAAATATAACCCTCGTGAAAAGTGCTAGTATTAGAAGTCTTATTACACATATAAGCAATAAATGCTATTTTTCTAATATCACCTTTCCATTGTAATAGACGCAGTTTAGATGAATAACGCTCTGTTGTAGCAATATTTTGTATATCTGTTAAAGAACTACCCATCACTAAATTACCAATTTCAGTAGCAAAATTCGCCGGAATAATACCATTAGAACCGCGTATAAATTCAGTGTTATCACTGGGACTAGTATCTGTTTCTATGGATGTATTTCCATCGCGCTTTAAACGAATAGCATCAGCAGTATCAATTAAAATACTTTTTGGCACAATTACATTGTCATTATAATCGCCCTTTGTTTGATGCCACTCTTTGCTACTATTATAAGATGTATAAACACCACTACCAGCCATTACATTGCCTCCTAACTCGCATTAGTAAGAGCCAATGAAATGACACCATTAGAAATACTAATACCGGTTCCTGCGGTATATGTCGTTCCTGCTGGCACTTGCGCGATTGCTTGATTTACATATGTTTCAGTCGCATATCCAGTAAGACTTTGATGCGCAGTAAGATATCCCGCATCATTTGTAAAAGCACTAACATTTGTAGGCACTGTTGGAATAGTAGGTTTGTTCTGTAAATCGTTATAAGATAAATCAGTAGCATCAACACTAATTTCATTATTTGTTATGTCGATACCAGTGCCAGCGGTATAATTTGAACCACCAGTAGCACTAATCACACCATTCTCAATAGTAATATTAGTGCCCGCGGTATAAGTGCCCGCAGGACCAGTAGAACCTTGTGCTCCCTACGGACCACGAATACTACCAGTAGTAGTGCTAGTTCCATCTGTGTATGTAATTGTTAATGTATAATCATTATTAAGAACAATAGAGGCAATACCATTACCATCGGCACCGTTCGCACCCGCGGGACCTTGCGGTCCAGTTGCTCCGGTAGCACCAGCAGGACCAGTAGCGCCTGTTGCTCCTGCTGGTCCCTATGGACCAACAATAACGGTAAGGTTTTGCCAACTATCGTTTGTTGAAGAACGATACTTAATTGCGCTCAATTATTTTCCCTCCTTATACAAACTAAACAGTCCAACCTTTTGCGGTTGCTATCGCAATTTCGGCAGAAGATAGGGTATTAATCGCGCCGCCATCCGTGTTAGCACCAGCAGCCCCTTTAAACTTAATAATATTTGGGCTATTGTGTGAAGAGACACACGCAGATGTATCTGGCAAACTATTAATGGTTTCAAGCGCGCTTATCTTATTATATTTAGCATATTCTATTAAATAAGACCACCAGTATGGATTATTTTTTAAATCATTATAGGTGGTGCTATCATATACTGCTAATTCAGGATAAATACCAGCACGACTACTATTGTGAGAATAAGTTGTTCCATCATCAAGATGTCCCACATTATTTGATAAATCCATTGTAGAACCATACCAATTAGCAACAATTGGCTAATTATTAGCATCTAAACTAAAAGTAAAACGGCTTAAAAATGGTGTAAAAGAGGCTAAATCATCATAGTTAGTAAATACTTTATTTGTATCTCTGGGACCAAGCATAACTGGAACATTAATGATTTCAGTATAACGACTTTCTCTTCCAAAATATTGATAATACCCAGAAGTATAAGCGCTTGTAATTGTTATAGTATTTGGAGAAGAAGCACTTAATAATGTCTTAAAGTTTAATGATTGTAATTTTTTATTACCCCAGCCAAATGAATTGAGTGGTGCGAGGGAAGAAGAAGCATTTAAACTCGCTTCTGTAAAATCCATATCTGCGTCATCTTCGTGGGCATATTGATTATAACTACGCAAATTGGCTATCGGTCCAATAATTTTAGGACGATGAATATATGGACCTCTCACAGTGTTATTCCAAGAAAAAGCACCGTCCAAATAACAGGCATTGCCCGTTGTATAAATAATAAATGGTAAATCTAACATATGGCTACTATTCCAAGCATTTGACAAATTAGTAATACCTGAAAATGCCAAATGATTAACCCCAGCATCTGTTAAAAGTTCATCCAAGACTCCACCTTTATTAAAATTTTCCAAGGAACCTGTTAATGTATAAGTCTTACTCACTCCACCACCGCCAGTAATGCTAGCAATAGCATCAGGCATCTCATCAAGAGTAAGTAAATCACTCTCACCAGTCTTGGCGCGAATAGCATCTGCTATATCAGTAAGTTTATCAGTAAGAGCCATTTTCAATCACTCCTAACGCCGCGCTCACTACATCATTTAATGTAGCCACAGTTCCAGTTGGGTCAATCCAAACTAACTCACCGTTAGAAGGAGCAACAGAACCAACATAAATACCAGGGTCGCCTTTTGGTCCAGTCGCGCCAGTGGCACCTTGAATGCCCTAAATACCTTGGATACCTTGCTCGCCCTGTGGTCCGCGCTCACCAGTAGCACCAGTTGCGCCAGTAGGTCCTTGTGGTCCCTGTGGTCCAGTAAGTGCTTCTAACTGCGCCGCAGTAAAATCAGCATAAGTGAATGCGTCGCCCTTTGGACCTTGCGGACCTTGTAAGCCAGTCGCACCACTCATATCAACGACAAAACTAAATCCATCATTAGTCTTGACATAAACTTTCGCATTATCTGGGTCTTCAACAGTAGAGGTAATCATTACGAAGTCGCCAACAGCAACATCAGTATTATTGTAATCGGCGTTCATTGCGGCAATAGACGCATATGTCTCACTAATACTAAACGCATCACCTTTTGGTCCTTGCGGTCCAGCAACACCTTGAATACCTTGCGGTCCTTGTGGTCCTGTTGCGCCTGCTTCACCGGCTGGTCCTTGCGGACCGGTCGCGCCAGTATCGCCTTTTGGACCCTGAACGCCCTAAATGCCCTGTTCGCCTTGCGGACCACGCTCACCTTGCGGTCCTTGAATACCCTGTGGTCCAACCGGACCTTGGCTACCAGTATCACCCTTTGGACCCTGTGGTCCAACTTCACCAGTCTCACCTTTTGGTCCCTGGATACCTTGCGGACCAATAGGTCCTTGTGGTCCAGTAGGACCAGTAGGTCCAACCTCACCTTGCGGACCCTGTGGTCCCATAGGTCCTGTTGCCCCACGATAAGTGGTATTAGATAAAGAGGCAACAACTTCTGGTTCGGGCTGGATATTAACTTTAATCTCTAACTCGTTCAATATGTGATGCCTCCCTCAAATACAAACTTTGCTGGACCCATAATGGTATCTACTCTACCATCTGCGCCATTAACCTGAATATCATAAAGATAATCGCCAGGCTCAACATCGGTATCCAACGAGGTAAGACGAACAATAGCCTTACCATCAGTAAAGGTGGTAATCTTCTTTTGAATTACAGGATTTTCTAACTCACGCGCGGTATTGATAGTAAATATTACCTCATCACCCTCGTCGAGCACATAATTTTCAATATTGACTGTAAAGGTTCCTGTATCCTTTACAATCATATACATTTTATTTGTATCAGCATTATAACGAAGCATTTTACGCCCTCCTTATTCATTTACTTCCATTAAGGTAGCATAATACTCGTTGCCGTGCTTTACTTGCGACATTAACTTGAAGAACCTTCCACTCCACTCGTAGCGGGTATTTACATATTCATCAAGTTTATAATCTACAACAGCGTGAAGCACTTGCTGGGTCTTAACTCCATACATAGTAATATCATTGGTGGAAGGACCAACTGAAATATGTGCTGGCACAATCTCTAATTCTTCAATAGTAGGAAGTGAATTGCCGCCAGCCCCGTCGCTGACTGGGGTCAATCTAACGCGGGTAAGTGTATCTCGTTTAGTCATACGCACTTCACCTTTCTATGTTTATTCAACATACGTTCAACCTTTTGACTATAAAAACTGTCATAGGTCTCGGTTATGCCGGAAGTTCTTTGCTCGGTAGTTCCTTCACTACCCATACGATTGTAGCGCTCGATTACCATTTGAATAACAATATAATCAAGTGCGGCATCATATTCTGGTAAATTACAATAAATGTAGGCTTCTTCCTTACATAAAGCAATTAGCGTAAGGAGCAATTCATCTACACTATCGTCATTCTCTTTATGGAGAAGTAATTTAATTCGTTCAAGCACAGAATTGAACCTCCTTGTGTAAAAAAATTAGAGGCTCATAGGCACATTAGTCCTATGAGCCTCATCATCATTAAGCCGCAGGAGCGGTGTAATACTTCTTGTTTGCTACAACAGCAGTATCTTTGGTTGGGGCATAAACGCCACCGGCAGTAATTTCATATAAACCTTCGGTCTTTGGGTTATAATCAATAGTAGCAAGAGTAGCAGCAGCAACTTCTTCGAAATCGCGCATATCTAACTTAACTAATTTGGTAGCGTCGGTCAAAGCAACCAAAGCAACCTTGCGAGCATAGATGGTGTTGCGACGAATGTTTGCTTCGCGCTCCTGTTCGATTTCGGTGCCCTTCTTAACGAAGAGAGTGATAGCATCTTTGGTGGCAAGATATGCGACACCTGCTGGAACAGCCTTGGATACGATTACAGGAACGCCGCATACAGAACCGATATAACCAGTGCGAACGAAACCTTCAACATACTTTAAGTCATCACCGAGAGCCTTGCGGAAATCAGCCTTTTCCTTAACATTGATGAGTAAGAACAAGCCAGTTTCATCTTCAAGGTTCAATTTAGCAATAGCATCAACAACTGCGTCAAAGCCCCAAGCGCTTGGAGTAATACCGAAAGCAGCCTTGTCATATTCAGCAATTGCCTTTGCGGTGAAATCATTAACCATAGTCTTGGTAAGCCCATCAAGACCAACATCAACAACCATAGGGTCAGTCATTTCCTACTCATCATAGTAGCGGAAACGACCCTGGGTGGTGCCAACTTCGTATTCAGTAGGAACGAAACCAACTTCGATTTCTTCGGTGTTGCCTTCACCCATATTAAGGTCTTCAACATCACCAGTAGCAGTATAAGTATTAACAATCTTCTTCATACCAGCATTTTCGGTAAGAGAATTGTCAATAGTCATATAATTAGACAAATCGACAGCAGTAGTCAATAAGTCTGTAATTTTATTTTCAAGAACAAAGTTTTCATAAACGGTATGTGCCATAATTCAAAACACTCCTTATTGTGTTAATTCTTTATATAATGTAGGGTTAGTTCTATAAATCTCGGCTTGCTGCGCGAGGTTTAACTTGCGGAACTGTTCTTTGGTAAGTCCGCCCTGTTGTGCGGAACCAGCCTTCGGTGTTGGCTGCGCAATGCGTTTAGCAACTTCATCAGCAACCGCTGCCTTGAACGCTTTATCAAAAGTCTCGATATTAGTCATCATCGTGTCGGCATCTTCGGCAACAACATAATCCACGAATGTGATTGGGAGCCCTCGATTAGCAAGCACCTTGGATGCTTCTAACTTATTCTGCGCGACTGCGAACTCACGCTCTTTTTGTTCGAGTTCTTCCACTTTTTTATTATACTCATATTCTTTACGCTGCTGCTCGTCCATTTCACGAAGTTTATCGGCTTCGGCTTGCTTCTTCTCCATCTCCTTGCGCTGTTTGTTAAGCGCTTGACTAACACGACGGTCGCCCTCTTGTTGGAGTAAAGCCCGAACTTCTTCTTCGGTATAAGTCTTTGGTGTATCCGCACCCTCATCAGGAGTTTGCTGGTTATCCATACCCTTATTTTCTAATTCACTCATAATTAAAACCTTTCTTGAAGGAGCCCTCGATGAGTTCAACCTTCATATAATAATAATTTTTATCATAAGCCTTTGCGGCTAATCCGCCCAAATATGGACTTGATATTTTACAATGTATCCAGTATAATAGTCATTAAGGAGGTGGTCTTATGACTACAAAAGAGATAATGTCGATATCAATTGATGACCTCATCTTCATCCGCATTTTCTTCCACTATTTTGGTCTCTTCATATGAGACAAAAGAGCAAGCACAATTAGGATGATATGGCGGCAACTCCACATTTATCTCGGCATCTTCTAATGGGATTGGGTCCCCATCAACATAGTCGAGACAAATACCACCACATTCGGCATCACCAACTATTTCAACATATTCGACGCCCATTTCAAGATAACTATCTTTCAAGCCTCGATTATACATTGCCATTGTCTCGGTCTTCAAGAGACGAGCGGTGTCGTATGCGGACGCACCAACTAACTTACGCCACGCTTCCGTCATCCACTCCATCCCTCGACCATTTGTAATACCCTCGCGCAGCACATAATCAAGTTTAGACTAAAAGTTTGCTATATGCCCATAAAGACGCTATGAATAAACTTTACCATCCTTACACCACGGAATTGGTAGGACTTCACTCGTAATGTAAGTGTCGGTAATTCTAATCTCGGCACTTGCGCGCAAGGTAGCATCAATCTTGGAATTTTCCCAAGCCGGTATTTCATTCATAATTAAATAAGTATCTTTACTCGCCTATTTGTAAGTTTCAGCCAGGCTTTCAGTGATGACATTATACCCTATCCAGAAGTATTCAAGTAAGCGCCAGTGCTGCTTCCGTTCTGCCTCTACAAGAGCCAGTCGAATGGCAGGATACTTGGATATATCAATCTTCATATGAGGGTCTTCCAAATACTTTTCCAGTATCATTTGAAGTTCTGGTCTCAACTCATCCCACATTTCGTCAGTTATCTCTTTTAGCACTTTATATAAATAATCTGTTTTACCATAGGCTTCTGCTAGTGCTTCAAGCACTTTCTCCTGGGTTTCCCGATATCGAGCGAGTTGTTTTCTTTTACTTACATTCATTTAGCATTCGCCTAATCGTTGTTTTTCGAGATATTGTCTAGCATCGCTTGTGTGCGATAACCCAGGTCAGCCGACTGGAAGAACGGATTGTTTAGTCTCTCTTGCTCTTGCTCTGCCTGAACCTTCTCCTGTTCGGCAGCGGCATCATCAACAAACGGAACCTGCGCCAATAATGTCTTATTAGATACAATACCTTCAAGTTGTTTTACCACTGTGGCAACCTCGCTCAAATTAGCAGGTATGTTGCGTCTAAACAAGATATCAATAGCGCGCCAGTCAAAGTTGGCGCCCATTAATCCCTGAATGCGTGAGATTAACTCCAATCTCTGCTGTAATCCACGCTTGAACTTACGCTCTTTACCAGAGATAAGGTTCTCTGTGCCGAGCAATTTATATTGAATGGCGACGCCACTACTATTACCAGCAAAGTTTTCGTCGCTCATATCAGGACAATGTGAGAACTTATGAATGTCTTTATCTAATCTAATCTTCATATTCTCGACATTCTAATCATCAGTGTTCTTAATCAACCACTCTGCGGCAGTGCCTTGGTCCATCAAGAGCACACGGTTCTCTTTCATTTTTACAATATCATCTGCGTCTGCGGTAAATCCATAAAGAGCCAAATACGCATCGACAAAATAGTCGAAATCATTAACAGTATCACTCTCCATAGTGTCATACGCATCTATCAAACTTAATACTGGTTCAAAATCGCCAATAAGTTCTTCATTATTCTTGTATGTAGCAATAGGAACCATACCAAAATAATGCGGGACTGCCTCAATAAATGAAAGCCCACTGGTGGTTTGATTTGCTTCGTAGCGCTAGATATCTTTATCTGTTGCTACCTCTACCACAAGTTTTTCTTTATCTGTGAGAACATCTTTGACATTATAATATCTTATAAAGTAAATTAAGTTCTTTTCAATAGTGTCATCATAAATAGGAACGCACTCACGAGTATCAAGAGCGTGGAACCTCAACATTGGGCGTCCCATACCCTCGTCCTGCTTCTCCATATAAAGCAACTCATAAGCCACACCATAGATACTGGCGAGTTTCGCCAATTCCGCATTCTCATCGGCTTCATCATTATATTCAAACAATAATTGAAGTTCATTCAACATATTGTCATCATCTGCCGTATATGCGATTGGCTCACCTACAAAATACCCAACAAGAGTATGAGTAATCAAACTCGCATAGGCATTAGCAATTTTGTTATTTGGCTTGGTGCTGTCCGCCATCTGCCTATTAAGAATATCGTTTTTAGTTTCATAATACTTACGCAACTTCTCTAATCGCGGCAACTCACTTGTGCGGTGAGTATCCACTATTTTCTTGATTAGGGCTGGCGTCAATTCCATATCACGAGATAAAGTAATCAATTACAGCAACCTCCTATTAAAATAGTAATTTCTTATCAAATGTCTATAACTGAACGCGTGCGTCCAAGCATTGTAGCGAGTATCTTAACGCATCTAAATAGTGGTTCCACGCATCAATAGGCTCGTTAATATACTCATTCGTCTGCTTGTCCTTCGTCCAAGCATAGTTCTCTAATTCTTCTTTCAGGTTCGCGCAACTAGGATGAATTACTAACTCAAACTATTGTAATTTTTGTATGCCTTGAAGCACAGAACCTTTACCCTTAACACTGGGCTTGGCATTACGAATACCATATTGCCGCAATTCATCAATACTCTTCTGCTCGGCGCTATCACATATAATTATCGACTTGGCAAAACCAAGAGTAGCAATAGCATCGGCAATCTGGTTGTTAAGATAACCAGTGCCGCCCCATTCTTTAAATACATAAATACGGTTCTCTTGCGGAACCAAGAGTGAAGCAACAAATGCGGTTGGGTCGTTCGTATAACCAAAGTCGCACCCGCATAATAATTGACCCTTTATATTTTTCGCGTCGAAATCCATCTCCTGCCAATTATTATACACTAATTTATCAAGAGAGCCAAATTGACCCAGCGCATAAATGGTATAATATACAGGGTTGGTGCTCTTCATACGCAAGAGAGCATCAATATATTTCTGCGGCAAAAACCTATTATCCAAATAATTCGTCTATACTATTTTAACCTCCTTGCGGAAGTCCAAGAGTTCAGGATTATCATCAAAGAACCATAAATAGCACCAGTTTGCTTTTGATACTGGGTTAAATGACAATATAATCTATTGTCCCGCGGCAATGGGGTCGCGCACACGCAAATCAACCTAACTGAAATCATCTGCGCTAAACTCTGTTGCTTCTTCTAACCAAGCATCAGTTATACCTACTATTGACTTAATCTTCTCGGTATCATCCAAACCGGCACATAAAAATGACGAACCATTTGGTAATATAATAGAAAAATCTGTGCGGTTAATTTCGCACAGATTACTAATTTGAAACTTATTTAATGTATCCAAGAGTAGTTGGAATGTAGATGCTTTTGTTGTCCTATTGACTTTACGAAGCACCAATATCTTGCGTTTATCGCGCAATGCTTTAACGACAAGTTTCTGCGCGACGAATACACTTTTGCCGCTACCAGCGCCACCATAATACACTTCATAACGAGTATCATAGTCCAATAGATGAGGATAATAGACTTCGTTGAAGATATTTTTATGTATATTAATCTTCATCGTTATCCTCAACAATAGAGACTTCAATCACATCTTTACTCTCGACCTTTTGAGTTTGTAAGCCCAGTATTTTCGAGAGTGTATTAAGCGCTTGGTTCTTTGCTTGCGCGGTATAGTGCTCGTCGCCTTTTGGGGCGAATGCTATTTCTGCTAATTCACTTGCTACTCTTTTAGCATCAATCTACAAACTTTCGTAGATTTCATTACGCCTCTTTTCGAGATATGCTTTAACTTCTGGTTTCTTAATTATTTGATATGGATATGATGTATCATCCTTCTAATAGACTTCTCTATATGCTTGAATTAAATTATATCCATTAGCAATATATTTATCCACCAATAATTTTTGCTTCTCTTGAAGTGCCATAAACATTCACCTCTCTTTCCTTTTGAATGAGATAATTTTACCATTATCTTATTCTAACCTTATATATTCAATTACTTATATATTTATTATATATTATGCGGTTGTGTAGAACCGCTACTGCTAGCAAGAAGCGGTTGTGTAGAACCGCTACTGCTAGCAAGAAGCGGTTGTGTAGCACCGCAATTTGCTACCAAATAAAGGTTGTGTAGCACCGCTACTTGCTAGCAAATTACGGTGCTGGGGAACCGCTACGATTTTTAAAATGTAATTTCGCAGTTTCTTTATTCCAATCATTTTTTACAA